>Ga0208168_1000080_pt1 | contig 31395 bp, 30 predicted proteins | sample Colrivmet1547A02_FD_187643 | JGI IMG/M metagenome (GOLD analysis project Ga0208168, IMG submission 187643) | Estuarine microbial communities from the Columbia River estuary - metaG 1547A-02 (SPAdes) (version 2) | ecosystem: Environmental > Aquatic > Marine > Intertidal zone > Estuary | place...
TTTTCCAAGCAGCCAATGACGAACTCGCTTCTCGATCGAAGTTGCCGTTTACGACAGGTGTTTCAATCGTGCCGTTAGGCCTTGGTGAATCATCGGCATTGATCGGAGCGGCTGCGGTTGCTCTCACCAGTATCGCTAGCTAAAAATTCACAGCTGGTTCCGAATGCGAGTAGGTTCGCAAGTATGCGTCCGATGTATGACTCCGAAGTAGAAGTCTTTCGTCGTCAAGTACAGGCGTTCTTGGCGTCAAACCTCCCATCAGATTGGCGGGGAATCGGTGTATTGCCCGCCGACGAAGCCCATGCGTGGGTGATGGACTGGCGCAAGATCTTGCATCGTGAGCGTTATTTGGCGCCAGGTTGGCCAGCCGAATACGGCGGTGGCGGAATGTCAGCGCTTGAGCAAGTGATCTTGGCTGAAGAGTTCGCTAAAGCCGGAGTTCCGACGGGCGGGCCAAATGATGGTTTTGGTATCACGATGTTGGGTAACACGTTGTTGACATGGGGATCTGAAGAACAAAAGAAGTATTACTTGCCGCGTATCTTGTCGAATGAAGATGTGTGGTGTCAGGGCTACAGCGAACCGAATGCTGGCAGTGACTTAGGAAGTTTGGGCCTGCGAGCAACGCTCGATGGCGATCAGTGGGTATTGAATGGCCAAAAAATTTGGACGTCGGCCGGACACTTGGCTGATCACATTTTCACCTTGGCACGAACCGACCCCGACAGTCCGAAACATAAAGGAATTTCGTTCCTGCTTGTCGATATGCGCCAACCCGGCATTGAAGTCCGACCAATCAAAATGATTAACGGCGAAAGCGAATTCAACGAAGTCTTTTATACAGATGCAGTGTGTCCGAAAGACGATGTGATTGGGGGTCTGAATAATGGCTGGGCGGTTGCAATGACACTTCTCGGTTACGAGCGTGGTGAAGGTGCCGCAACTGTGCCGGTTCGATTCCAAGCCGAACTTGATCGTCTGTTACTCCTCGCCAAAGAATGTGGGGTCGATCAAGATCCGCGGATTCGTCAGAAGTTGGCTTGGGCGTATTCGAAGGTTCAGATCATGCGTTATCTCGGACTGCGGACCTTGACGAAGTTTCTTGCTGGGGGACACCCAGGGCCTGACGGCGGAATCTTCAAGCGATATTGGAGTGAATACCATCAGGCAGTTACCGAACTGTCTATGGAAATTTTGGGGGCATCAGCGATGTGTCCAGATGGTCGTCCGCCATTGAATTCATTTCAACCAGACGACCGCAGTGCTCCGAATACAAGTGGTAGTTGGGCCGGGGCATTCCTCAACGCACGAGCAGGAACTATTTATGCTGGCTCATCACAAATTCAGTCAAATATCATTGGCGAGATGGTGCTCGGCTTACCCAAGGAACCTCGCTGAGTCATGAATCGAATTCGCCGAGCACGCGCGATGCTGAGCATCGGGTTCGGTGTGATGGTGCGACCGCGCTATTGGATAGTCGCTGTCCGAGTTGTTCGTCGGATGGTGCCGACTCAGTGGTGGACGCGGCGACCTTACCTGCCACTGCCAACACATGAATATGTGAAATTCCGTCTCGAAACCCAGTACGGCGGAATCTCACCTCAACCAACCTTGCCTGATGTGCTGAAATATTTGCAATGGGTTCGTCAATGGGATGCAGCATCGTGAACATTGCTTATTTTTTCAATAGGGATAGATAATTCATCATGAGGAGCGCCCTGGTATTGAACGCAACGTATGAGCCGCTCAGTGTTGTGCCGTCTCGCCGGGCAGTTTGTTTAGTTTTGAGTGACAAGGCAGAAATGGTTGAGCACGATGGTGAATATGTTCGCAGCGAACGCCTATCTTTGCCGTCTCCATTAGTTATTCGTCTGCGTTATGTCGTGAGGGTCCCGTTTCACCGCAAGACCTCGTTATCGCGCCGCGCTGTTTTTGCTCGAGATAACCATCGCTGTCAATACTGTGGCGGTGTGGCCGAGTCTATTGATCATGTGATGCCACGATCTCGCGGAGGTCTGCACACATGGGACAACGTCGTTGCGGCATGTCGTAAATGCAATCTTGGTAAGCGTGATCGCACACCTGATGAAGCTGGGATGCGTTTGGCAATTCCGCCGATGACACCTCGTGAATTAGCGTGGGTGACAGTTGAAGCGGGGACTGTTCCAGAGGCGTGGAAACCGTACTTGTTGAAAGCCTCGTGAATTATCTTGCCGTCTCATATTTTTAGGGTGACTGGGTCGTGCGAAGAATTTCACAATCGTCCATTTCCGCAATCAATGGTGCCGGTTGTTTCGCAGTTCATTCCGGCTCGACCAGCGATCGTCCTCGGTTCGACTCAAGAGCGAACTTTGATTAATGAGAGCGCTTGTTTGGAGAACAACGTAGAAATCGTCAAACGACGAAGCGGTGGTGGCATCGTTTTGCTCTCAAAAGAATCAACCCTGTGGATTGACATTGAAATTCCTCGCCAACATGACTTGTGGTTGGACGACGTAGGTGATTCATCGCTGTGGCTTGGCGAAGTCTTTTTGCACGAACTCACTTCCCTCGGTCAAGAAAATCTTGAGATTCACCGCGGTGCTCTGACGAAAAGTAAATTGTCATCGCTCGTCTGCTTTGCCGGAAGGGGACCAGGAGAGGTCTTTACTCACGACGGGCGCAAGGTTGTCGGTATTAGTCAACGACGCACGCGCGAATGGGCGAGATTTCAATGCGCAGTTTCATTGAAATGGGATCCGTATTTGTTGCGAAAGTTGTTACATGCACCACAGCCTGAAATTGAGGAATTGCGGGTCTGTGGGTCTGACATTGAGGGTGACGCAGAAATGATGGCCACGAAATTGATTGAGGCGATTCAGACAACATTGAGCTGATGACAATCAGCAGGAGAGAATAAATCAGGCGGCGGGAGCCGCGGCCGGAATTGTCGTTGCGGGAATTGTCGTTGGTGGAGTCGTGCTCTTGCATCCGTCGATGGCTTTGATGAGCGGGTATGGATTGACCGCTGCACCACCACCGGGGTGATACTCGAAATGTAAATGTGGAGTTGAACTACTTCCGGTGCTCCCGTTATATCCAATGACTTGACCAGCAACGACGGTAGCCCCAAGGCTGGTGCCCTCGGCAAAAGCCGACAGGTGGGCGTAGTGGAAATATGTACCGTCAGAGGCCGTGAGACGTACAGCGTTGCCGCCGAGTGAACCGGGTCGATCAAGAAAGATTCGGGTGATGGTGCCATTCGAAACTGCGTAGATCGGTGTTCCTGATTTGGCGATGATGTCAACGCCCTCGTGTTGACGGCCGCCTGACCGTGGGGCTTTCCAAGTATCAGAGAACCAACACGGTCCAAGCATGGGGAAAACTGTTGGAACAACCGCAGGACCACTTGGCGTGGGTGTTGTAGTTGGTGTCGTTGTTGGAGTTGGTGTCGTTGGTGTTGGGTTGATCGCAGGGTTCGTCGTCAAACCCGGAATGAATCCGACATACAAAGCTGTTTGTAAATTCAGTGATCCGGTGGTGGTGAGCCCTTGTGCTTTTTGAAAAGTAGAAATCGCATTCTTAGTCGCTGCGCCAAATTTTCCGTCGGCTCCACCTTTGACCGTTATGCCAGCGGTGATCAAAAGATTTTGTAATGACTTCACCGACTCACCTGCGTCGCCCATTTTGGGAAGAGCTGGAGCGGGGGTTAAGCCGAGTAATTGAGACGTGAGTTGATCGACGACGCCAGTGGCAGCGATGCGCATATTCTGTTGAAAGGTTGTCACTGCGGTCGTCGTGGCTGAACCGAAGTGGCCATCGGCGCCGCCCCTGACTGAAACCTTCGCCGCGATCAAGGCTTTTTGTAGTGACTTCACTGCTTCGTTTTTGTCACCGACTAAAGGAAACTGACCCGGTGTTGTTGAAGGTGGTGTTGTTGTTGCCGGTGTTGTTGTTGCCGGTGTTGTTGTTGCCGGTGTTGTTGATGGATTGGTAGATCCCTCAACAATTCCGAGGGAAATTGCGGTGGCGATATCAACAATGCCAGTGGCAGCAAGTCCCCGGCTCGTTTGATATGCCGAAACCGCGGCAGTCGTACCTGCACCAAAAATTCCGTCGACGCCGCCGCGAACAGAAATTGAAGCGCTCACCAAAGATTGTTGCAATGAGGTCACCAGGGCTCCGCGCTGACCACGTGCGGGTAGAGCCGGAGACGGGGCAAGCCCTAAAAGAAATGCCGTGGTTGAGTTCACTTCTCCCGAAGCAACGAGTCCTTTGTTTGACTGGAATGTCTTGACAGCATTGAGCGTGCCCTGACCGAAAATTCCGTCGACACCTCCGCTCACCGATACTCCTTGTGCGACAAGGGCTTGTTGAAGTGAACGGACAACTTGGCCTTTATCGCCGAGGCGAGCAAAAGGTTTTGCAGTTTTCGTAGTTGAAGCGTTTGCGGGTGCGGCCGGTGAAAGTGAAGCGGCGTGAACGATTGATGATCCGCTCGTTGTTGAGAAAGTGACAAACGAAATCATCGAAATCACCACTGCGCTCACCGACATACGTGTCCGCAAGAGCGACGGCTGGTTCGAGCCGGTCTGGGTGGTTGGTTTGACGATGAGCACCTATGGGTATCGGCGCGAACCTTGGGCGAACTTGAGGATTTCGTGATTTTTTCTGCCAATTCGGGCAGATCGCTGGGCCAAGGGCCTCCGGGAGCGAAAAAATTTGAAAAAAGTGGCGCAAAAAGGGGACAAGTGGTTGACAAAGGGGGGTCGTGGGGGGCATTGTGGAGGACATAGGGGAAATGTGGAGGCAGAAACCACATTTTCTTGCAGTTTCATCACGGCACGAGAGGCAGATCAGTGGAAGGTTTCGTTGGAAGGTATGAGCGTCAGCTCGACCCCAAGGGTCGAGTCGCGCTTCCGGCGACCTTCCGAAACCGCCTTGAACCGCGTTGTTATTTGGTGCTGGGCCAGGACAAATGCATCAGCGTCGTGACGGTTGCCGTGTCGCTTGCGTGGGCCGAAGAAATGACCGAGGCGGTCAAGCGGGGCGAAAAGACCCGGGCTGAACTGCGGGCGATGGCCGCGAACATGGTCGAAGTCCCAGTGGACAGCCAAGGGCGAGTCACCTTGGACGACAATTTGCGTCAGTTTGCTGGTTTGAGCGTTGGTTCGAAGGTCATCGTTTCGGGTGCCTTTGACTCAGTTGAAATCTGGGAACCAAGCCGATTCGCGCGGATGTTGGCCACGGGTGAGGGCGTCATCGCTGGTGAGGACCGATGATGTCAACTCAGCCGACAGCTTTCTCGCATGACCCCGTGATGGTCCGCGAGATCACCGAACTTTTTGCCAGCGTCCCTCACGGCTTTGTCCTCGACGCGACCCTGGGCGGGGCTGGCCACACCACGGCAATTCTTGACGCTCATCCTGGACTGAGCGTCCTTGGTCTCGATCGAGATCCAGCAGCTCTCGCAGCATCGCGCGTACGCCTTGCGCCGTACGGCGATCGGGTCATGTTGCAGCATCGGCGATTTGATGATCTAGATGCGGCGATGAGTGAGGCAGGTATTACGGAGTTATCGGGAGCGCTGTTCGATCTCGGAGTTTCCTCGCACCAATTTGACAATGGTGAAAGAGGTTTTTCGTACCGTCATGATGCACCGCTTGATATGCGTATGGATACGACCGAAGCAACGACTGCAGCAGATGTCGTCAACCAGGCTTCCGAAATTGAAATAGCGCAGATTCTTCGTGAGTATTCCGATGAAAAGTTCGCTGGGCGAATTGCGCGGGCCATCATTTCAGCCCGACCGATTCATACAACGTCCGAATTAGCTGACATCGTCGCTTCAGCAATTCCGGCGCCCGCTCGTCGACGCGGTGGTCATCCCGCTAAGCGCACATTTCAAGCCTTGCGTATTTCGTTAAACAAGGAATTGGAAATTCTTCCCAATGCTATTGATTCGGCGGTTCGTCGCACTGGCAGCGGTGGTCGCGTCGCGGTGCTGTCGTACCACTCTGGTGAGGACCGCATCATTAAAGCTCGTTTTAAACAACACGCCACGGGCGGTTGTGAATGTCCAAGTCAACTTCCGTGTGGTTGTGGCGCACAGCGGATCGTTCGATTGGTCAGGGTGGCGTCGAAGCCATCATCTGTCGAACAAGAAAAGAATCCGCGCAGTACGTCAGCACGTCTTCGCGTCGCGGAAGTGATCTGATGGCCCGTTCAATCTCGGTCGCTCGAACAGCACCAAAAACTAAGGCTGCGCCCCAACGCAAGAAGGTAACAACTCGCACGGCGCACGAACGCCGAGCGGGGACATCACCTCGTGCGGTTCCGCAAGCCGCAATCAGTAGGCGCACCCGCCGGTTGGTCTTTGCTGGATTGTCCATTGCATTCCTTGCAATCGCAATGATGATGCTCGTCGTCGTTTTTCAAACACGAATCGCCGAAACGCAACTCAAAATTGACAAGATTGAATCGCAAATCGCCGCTGAGCGAGATCGTTACGATGCTTTGCGGTTGGAGCGATCGAGTCTTCGTGAGCCAGCCCGTTTGGTGGCCGAGGCCACGGCTATGGGCATGATTCCTGGAAACGGGACCGACTTTGTCTCGGTTGATCCGCTCACAGTTGCTCAAGTTTTGGTTTCGACCGGTGGAGTTGATCCTGCATTGTTGTCAGTTTCCCATGATCCTTTGGTGAATTACGGAGCAGTTAAATCGACTATTGGAGATCGACCGTGACGCCACGTAAACCAGCACCGACTCGTACGCCGCGTACGGCTGCATCAAAGCGATCGGCGGCAACGTCGCGTACGAGTTCACGTAGTGGGAGTTCGCGTAGTGCGAGTTCACGTAGTGCCGGTTCGCGTAGTGCTAGTTCACGCAGTACGGCGTCTCGCGCAAAGAAGCGTTCGTCGGTGTGGTCATCGCGCCTTGAGCCGCGAGCTGCTCAAGAGGCCCGTGTTTGGCGTAGTGGTACTGCGCGTGGGCGATTCCGTTGGTTTGCAGGAATAGCGACTTGCTTATTTGCTCTATTAATTGGGTGGAGTGTTTTTGTTCAAGTAATGAACGGTGGAAAACTGCGCGCGTACGGGGTGGCTCAACGAGAGTCAAATATTACGATCCCTGCCGCACGCGGCACTATCTTCGATCGTGACGGAAACGAAATGGCGATCACCGTTCCGGCTTTGTCGCTGTATGCCGATCCTCGCGCTGTTCTCGATCCAGCAGCCACAGCTCATGTTCTCGGACAGATGCTTGGCTTTGATGCGGCGGCCGAAGCCGAGTTAGCAACAAAGTTGGCGAATCAGAAACAATCTTTCGTGTACATCCAGCGCTTTGTTAATCAAGATGTTGCAGATGCAGTTCTTTCCCTGAACCTTTCAGGCGTCAATGGGGTCAGTGAACCAAAGCGTGTCCAAGTCGCCGGTGGTTTAGCCACCAATATCATTGGTCGAACTGATCCATTCGGTACCGGCGCAACTGGTCTTGAACTTCAATACGACAAAGTGCTTGCTGGTGTTGACGGCGAGATGGTGAAGCAGGCAGCGCGGGGTCGCAGTCTTCCTGGAACAAGTCATATCCTTTCGCAGGCCCGTCCCGGCACCGACTTGGTGCTCACAGTTGATCGTTCAATGCAGTTTCAAACCGAGCAGGCTCTTCTTGCGCGAGTGAATGAATTGTCAGCGAAAGGTGGCAACGCAATCATCCTCGATACAAAGACTGGTGAAGTGTTGTCAATTGCCAGTGTGCGACGCGGTGATGATGGAGTGGCTGCAATTACCGCTGGCAACTTGGCGGCGGTGGAGTCATACGAACCAGGGTCAGTCGCAAAAGTGTTTAGTGTGTCAGCAGCAATTGATTCGGGTATCACGTCGCCAGATCGAGTGTACGAAGTACCTGGTTCGCATACCTTCGATCCAGGTACTGAATTCGAGTACACAATCAAGGACGCGTATCCTCACGAACTTGAACCGATGACATTGCGGAACATTCTTATTGACTCGTCCAATATCGGAACCATGATGGCGGCCGGCGAGTTAGGTTCGCCCAAGCTCCATGATTATCTGGCGAGTTTTGGTTTCGGAAAGTTGTCCGAACTTGATTTTCCAGGTGAGAGTGCCGGCATCTTGAAAGCTGCCGTGGACTGGAAGGGTTCGCAGAACGGAACCATTGCCTACGGATATGGATTCTCATCAACATCGTTGCAATTGATTTCGGCAGTCAATGCGGTAGCGAATAAGGGCGTTTATGTATCGCCCAAATTTGTTCGGGCAACGATTGATGAAAAAGGTTCAAAGTGGGAAACGCCGGCTGGATCGACTCACCGAGTGATTTCAGAGGAATCAGCCGCAACGATGGCCGATTTGCTGACGGGCGTGGTGTGCGAAGGAACAGGTACGCGTGCTCAGGTGAATGGTATTTCTGTCGCTGGTAAGACGGGTACTGGATACAAGATTCAAGCGAATGGTACGTATAAGAGCGATGATGGACTCCGTTCATACTTTGCTACGTTCGTGGGATTCTTCCCTTCAAAAGATCCGCAAGTCACAATCCTTGTTTCTATTGACGAACCCGATCGCTCAAGTCGAGACCGCTTTGGTGGTACCGCAGCGGCACCGGTGTTTGCGAGTTTGACCCAAATGGCTATTCACGAACTGGCGATTCAGCCAACGCCAGGTGACACCGGCTGCCCGGTAGGCGGTTGATTGTGGCGCAACGTCGGGTAGGGGAATTGATGGGTGCATGTGGAGCCTCTGCTCCGCGGTTGATCAATGGCACTCCCGATGTTGTCGTGAGTTCGATCACTCACGATTCACGACAAGTTCGAGTTGGCACACTCTTTTGTTGCATCAAGGGTGAAAAGTATGACGGACACGAATTTGCAGCAGCAGCGGTAGAGCGTGGTGCTACGGCGCTGCTTGTTCAAAGAGAATTGTCGGACATTCCGACAGACATACCTCAAATCGTGGTTGACGACTCGCGAGGATGCGTTGGTTTTGTGGCGACAGAGCTCTACGAGAACCCTTCAGGTCATCTTTCACTCGTGGGTATCACTGGTACCAATGGAAAAACTACGACCGCACATCTGCTCGCTGCAATTATGCGAGCGACGGGATCGCAAACCGAAGTGATCGGTACTTTGAGCGGATCATTCACAACTCCCGAAGCATCTGATTTGCAAAGCCATTTCTCGGAAATGCTGGCCAACGGAACTCGATCTGTAGCAATGGAAGTCTCGTCCCACGCTCTTTCACATGGTCGAGTGAATGGAACTTCGTTTGCTGCATGCGTCTTTACCAATCTCGGACGTGACCATTTAGATTTTCACGGATCCGAAGAAAGCTATTTCCAGGCCAAAGCGCGCTTGTTTGCGAGCGATTTCACTTCAGTAGGTGTCGTTAATGCCGATGATTCATATGGGCAGCGACTGATCAAAGACTCTTCAATCAGTATCACTCCGTTTTCGATGAATGATGTCAGTGAACTGCAAGTGACCGCAACGACTCATCAGTATTCGTGGTGTGGTCGGGTCATTCGAATTGGAATTGGTGGCACCGTCAACGTCATGAATTCAATAGCGGCTGCAACAACGGCTCGAGAAATTGGCATTCATCTTGACGACATAGTGGATGGACTTGAATCGGCGCCAGCTGTCCCGGGCAGATTTGAAAAGGTAGAGGCCGGACAAGACTTTGTCGTTCTTGTTGATTTCGCGCACACGCCTGATGGGCTTGCTGAAGTGTTACGTTCGGTGCGGGCATCATCACCAGATGGGCGAGTAATCCTGGTATTCGGTTGTGGTGGTGATCGTGACAAAATGAAACGACCATTGATGGGAGAGATAGCAGTTTCTTTGGCTGACGTAGTCATCGTGACCTCAGACAATCCACGTTCTGAAGATCCAGAAGCAATTATGTATTCCATCATTGCGGGAATTCCAGATCACATGCGACATCGTTTGTTATCGACCGATGTTGATCGTCGCCGCGCTATTCAGCGAGCAATCAATGTTGCCCGTGCTGGGGACGTAGTTCTTATTGCTGGTAAAGGTCACGAAGTGACTCAGACCATTGGCAGTGAGAGTTATCCCTTTGATGATCGAACAGTTGCTTTGGAAATGTTGAGGAGTGTCGCATGATCGCCGTCATGATTGCTGGGGCGACAGCCATGGTCTTTTCATTATTGGGAAGCCGATTCTTGATCTCCTTCTTCCGTAATCGCGGAAAAGGACAGCCGATCTTGGGCAAAGAAGATCATGGTCCCGAGCATCATCAAAAGAAGTCGGGAACACCCACAATGGGCGGGCTTGCAATCGTTGGTTCGGCGATGATCGGCTGGATCGTTGCTCACCTTCGTGATGGTCTTGCATTCTCGAATCAAGCGCTCATTATCTGGGTTGGTATTTTGGCCATGGCTGGAATGGGTCTATTAGACGACATCATCAAAGTCAACAAGGGACATAATCGCGGAATCTTTTGGAAGAAAAAGGGTTACATCACATTTGCGATGGCCTGTGGAATTACGTGGTGGTTGGCCGCCGCAACGGATGTATCAGAAACATTGTCGTTCACTCGTTTTGATTTTCCTGGTTGGGAAATTCCATGGTGGTTATGGGTCGTTTGGACTGCGGGCATGATGTGGGCGACCACGAATGCAGTGAATGTCACTGATGGGCTGGATGGTTTGGCTGGAGGGTCGGCCCTCTTCGGTTTTCTTGCGTTCACAATTATCGGTTATTGGTCCTTCCGAAATCCAGAAATGTACGGTGTGCTTGCGGGCGGAACAGTGAACCCACTCGACTTGGCCGTGTTGTCGGCGTCGTTTGCCGGGGCTTGCGGCGGGTTCTTATGGTGGAATGCCGCTCCAGCAAGAATCTTTATGGGAGATGTCGGAGCGCTCGGTATTGGTGCTGCCCTAGGACTGCTTGCTGTTGCTACCAATACTCATTTCTTGTTGCCATTGATCTGCGCGGTCAACGTTTTGGAAGCTGGCTCGGTTGCAATTCAGATGGTGATTTTCAAGGCCTCTGGTCGTACTCGTCGTTTCTTCCGCATGACACCGATTCACCACCACTTTGAATTGATCGGCTGGCCCGAAACAACAGTGATCATCCGTTTTTGGATTATCGGCGGAATCTGCGTCGCCGCATCGTTGGCTTTATTCATTGGTGACTTCACCCGGATGAGCGACGCACTTCTTCCATGAGCAAACCAGTTCTTGTTTACGGTGTTGGAGTTGCAGGTGCTGCGACAATCAATTTTCTTTTGCGCCAAAACATTGATGTCATTGCTGCAGATGATCACCTGAATGAAATGAAGCACTTGGAGTTAAACAAACTCGGAATTGAAGTTGTTATCGCTCCCTCGACGAATGCACTGCGTGACCTGGTGGCGAATTCGGAGTACGTCGCTCCAGCGCCTGGTATTCCCGAAAATCACCCAGTCATCCTTGAAGCCCTGTCCCAAAAGAAGAGTTTGAAGACCGAACTTGACATTGCTTATGAATGGGAGTCACAACGCGTCGGCGGTCCGCGACCGATCCTGGCAGTCACCGGAACAGACGGCAAGACCACGACAGTCATGATGGCTGAAGCGATTTTGCAAGCAGCAGGTCGTTCTTCGATCGCTTGTGGAAATACTGAAGTTCCCTTGGTTGAAGCACTGGACATGCAAGTGGATTCATTCGTTGTTGAAGCTTCGTCGTTCCGGTTGGCTTTCATCGAAAGCTTTCGAGCTGAAGCTTCAGCCTGGCTGAATTTTGACTCTGATCACCTTGATTGGCACGAATCAATGAAAAGTTACGAAGAGGCCAAGGCTCGACTCTGGCGCAACGTAGCCGCGGCCGATACAGCGATTGGCGTATCGGGTGAAAATGCGGTGATGCGTCATCTGCAGAATGTGGCGTGTCGCCGTCGTGTCGTCGGCGGTTCGGGCGACTATCGCACAATTGACGGCGTGTTGTCCGGACCTCAAGGTGTCATCATCGCCGAATCAGAATTAAGCCGTTCGTTGCCTCATGATGTTGTGAATGCGCTTGTTGCCAGTGCTCTCTGCATCGAATCGGGTTTGGCAACGTCAAGTCACGCGGCCACGGCATTGAGTAGTTTTGCAGCACCTCACCATCGGATTGAATTCATCGCAGAAAGTCGGGGCGTTCGCTGGTTCGATGATTCAAAAGCAACAAGTCCTCACGCAGTAGTGACGGCACTGCGTGGATTTGACTCGGTTGTTTTGATTGCTGGTGGTCGCAACAAGGGATTAGATCTTGCGCAGATCGCTCAAGAATCGGCGCGCATTAAGTCGGTCGTTGCAATTGGTGAGTCGGCTGGATTGATTGCAGAAATTTTCTCAGGCCTCAAGCCTGTTGTCATGGCTGATTCAATGCTCAGTGCAGTAGAACAAGCAGCGCGATTGGCCTCAACCGACGATGTAGTTCTGCTTTCGCCTGGCTGTACCAGTTTTGATTGGTATGGGGGATACGCCGAGCGCGGCGATCACTTTGCAGGTTTAGTTCGTCAATATGTTTCGTCAGATCGTTCACAAGGAGTCATTTCATGACCGCAGCTATTCAAAGGCAAACTCGTCGACCAAAAGAAATTTCGGATCGTCGTCGGGTTGCATACGAACGCGCTCAATTAGCTCGCGCAGGTCAAGGGAAAATCCGTTCACGATTCCGTGAAGATGTCGGCAGAGATCCAAAGCCACTTGGCTTTTACATGATCCTGGCGGTTTCACTGACTTTAGTTTTGTTTGGTTTAGTGATGGTCTTATCTGCTTCGTCAATCACTTCATTCAATAAAGGCGGCTCGCCTTGGAAGATGTTCTTTGAGCAAGCCATGATGGCCGGCGTCGGAGGCGCAGGAATGTTTTTGGCCTACGTGTTTCGTTTGGATTACTTACGACACTTAGCCAAAATCCTCCCTTGGTTTGGCATTGTTTTGATGACGATGGCATTTATTCCAAAATTCGGTGTGAGTGTCAATGGTGCTCGGGCATGGATTGAAATCTTTGGGCAACGGTTCCAGCCGTCTGAGTTCACCAAACTGTTCCTCATTATCTTTGGCGCTGATTTGTTGGCGAATCGCGAAAAAGAAATGGGTTCCTTGAAACAAACAATGAAACCATTCCTTTTTGTCGTCGGTTTCGCGGTGGCTATTTCGGCGGCGCAAAGCGATATTGGTTCGTGCATCGTCATGATGGGAATCGCAGCGGCGGTACTTTTCATCGCTGGAGCTCCATTGCGTCCCATGGCGGGGCTTGGCCTCCTCACCGGAGTTGTCGGCTTTCTTTTTATTCGTTCGAGTCCCGAGAAAATGGTGCGGTTTACCTCGTTCTTGCACCTTGAAGAGTTACGCGAGAGCGATAGCTACCAGGTGTACCAAGCAATGATTAGCTTGTCGAACGGTGGAGTTACTGGAACAGGTATTGGTGCGGGCAGTGGCAAGTGGGGCTATGTTCCGTTGGCTCATAGCGACTTTATCTTTTCAATTCTGGCCGAGGAAATGGGTCTTCTTGGTGTGTTTGGCCTCCTGACTTTGTTCGCTTTCTTGATCTACTTCGGTTTGCAAGTGGCACTGTCTTGCCGTCATCGATTCGGGATGCTGTTGGCTGGAGGAATCTCGGCTTGGTTTTTGATTCAAATCGTGATCAATATCGGAGGGGTCATCGGATTGATCCCGGTGACTGGTTTGACCTTGCCATTCATTTCTTACGGCGGTTCATCACTTATCATCTCAATGGTGTCGTGCGGATTATTGATGAACGTAGCTCGCCGCCCACGATGAAGACTTGTGCGGTCATCGCTGGCGGAGGAACCTCTGGGCATGTTCTTCCAGCAATTGCGATTGCCGAAGCTCTCGTTGACTCGGGGATCGATCTATCCGAGGTTTATTACACTGGTGCCAAACGCGGTATTGAGACAGAACTCCTTCCTCCTACGGGCATTCGCCATACGTTTTTTGACGTCGTTGGCTTGCAGCGCAGCATTTCACTGAAGTCGTTGCGTGCCAACTGTGGGTTCTTCCCGAAACTGTTTCGAGCGAGACGCAGTGCAATTGCATTGTTCAAGCAGGAAGTTCCACAAGTAGTCGTCAGCGTTGGCGGCTATGCGAGTTTGCCAGCGGTGTTGGCTGCGCGGAAATTACATATCCCCATCGTTGTCGTCAGCTATGACCGGATCCCGGGGCGTTCAAGCAAGTTGACGTCGCGGTTTGCGCAAGTTACAGCTGTTGCTTTTCCGACAAGCGCTCTACCTCGGGCTGTCATGACTGGAGCTCCTGTACGGCGAGTCATTCGAAAAGTGAATCGCGAAACTGACCGTGCTGCTGCGCGTCAACGTCTTGGGATACGGGATGACAGTTTCTTTATTGGAGTGATCGGCGGATCATTGGGCTCACTGGTGCTGAATAATGCAATTAGTCAGTTCGTGGAAGAATCTAGACATGATGCACATTTGGCACTTCGTCATGTGGTGGGACCGCGTTTTATGAAGACGTATGCCAATCCGATCGCCAATGTCAACGCCGCAATGAACTATCAGGTTGTTGCATACGAAGAAAATATGTCAGACGTTTATGCCAGTGTTGATCTTCTCATTGGTCGGGGAGGGGCCGGCACAATTGCCGATATCGCTGCAACCGGTGTTCCTGCGATCCTTATTCCCTGGAAAGATGCATCTGACGACCATCAGACATCGAATGTGAAATATCTGTCGGAGAGTGGAGCGGCTGTTTTGATCGCCGAGGATCAGGTCGCTGAAAAATTGATAGATGCCATCACTCAACTTCGAGCCAACCCAGCTCTTTTGCACGAGATTTCGATTCGGGCATTCGAAATGGGAGTGATGAACCGTCAAGGAAGAATCGCCGAAGTCATCCAAGATGTTGCATTAGGAAGACAGCGATGAGTGAGGTCATCGACTTGACGGCCCGAATGCGTCTCCATGTTGTCGGAGTTGGCGGGCCAGGTATGAGCGCTATAGCGACATGTTTGGCTCAAATGGGTCACGACGTATCTGGAAGTGACATTAAGCATTCACCGGTGATCGAACGATTAAGTGAGTTGGGCGTTCGTGTCAATATTGGTCATGATCGCTTGGTTGTGCATGGATGCGACGCGGTGACATCATCAACGGCAATTCCACGATCCAATATTGAACTTGTTGAAGCAGAGAAGTCCGGACTGGTCGTTCTCAATCGAGCGGGAATGCTCGCGTCAATTTGTGCGATGCGTCCGGCGATTGCCGTCGCGGGAACACATGGGAAAACCACAACGACTTCTTTGCTCGTGCGGATCTTTGCTGAAGCTGGTCTCGAGCCCAACTTTATTGTTGGCGGCGATGTTCTCGATGAGGGAGTGGGAGCTCGCTGGACCGGCTCTCCATGGACGATCGTTGAAGCCGACGAGAGCGATGGAACGCATTTAGAACTGCCTTTGGCTGGTTCAATCCTCACAAATGTTGACTCAGACCATCTTGATCAGTACGGAGACCTTCAGGGAATCGCTGATGGATTTCAGAAGTACTTGCAGGGAATCAATGGTCCAGTAGTTGTTTGTGTCGATGATCCAATTATTGCTGGCTTTGAAAAAACTAGCCACACCGTCACCTATGGATTCGCGAGTCACGCCGACTTTCGGTGTCATTCGGTTGATGCGAAGAATGGTGAAACAACGTTTTCAATAACCGCAAGCACTGCGAACTCAGCGAATGAAGAGTTGAGTGTCCGTATGTCGCTACGTGGTCATCACAATGTCTTGAACGTTACGGCTGCTATCGCAATGGCTATGAAGTGTGGCGTCAAACCTCAGGCAGCGATCAATGCAGTTGCCACGTTCGGAGGTGTGGGGCGTCGATTTGAAATTATCGGATCGTCAGATGGCGTTACTTTCGTGGATGATTACGCCCACTTGCCGCGCGAAATTTCAGCCGTGATGTCGGCCGCGAAAACCAGCGATGACAGTTGGGGCCGAGTCGTAGCCGTGTTTCAGCCCAACCGGTACAACCGCATGGCGGTGATGTCAGATGAGTACGCGATGGCATTTGTCGATGCAGATGTCGTAGTAATTACGGATATCTATGCATCTGGCACGCAAAAGATTGAAGGCGTTACCGGTCATCTAGTCGTTGATGCGGTCACCCGTGCTCAAGTGAACAGTCAAGTTCATTGGCATGAAGAGCGTACGTCTTTGGCTCAGTTCGTCAATCGAATACTGCGTCCGGGAGACGTTTGCATCTCGATGGGTTGTGGCGATATTGAATCGCTACCGCGAGAGTTGCTCGATGTTCGCTCTGGTGTAACGCGTTCATGAATACGAAATTGGAGAAAGCAGCAGAGGCGCTTGGCGACCTTGCGCAACGGCATTTCCCAGTTGCGTCCCTCACGACGTACAAAGTTGGAGGAACTGCTGCGTTGTTCTGTCGGGCCGATGAAATGTCGACATTGCAAAAAGTTTCGGCTGTATGTCAAGAATTATCCGTTGAAATGGTCGTGATTGGGCGAGGTAGCAACAGTCTTTTTTGTGATGCAGAATTTGAAGGTGTCGTGGTCCAGTTGGGGGAGTTCGCGCAGCATATTGATGTGCCGACTTCATCAGAGAACAGCAGAGTGATTGCTGGTTCTGGGGTGGCCTTGCCAGTCTTGGCACGACGTACTGCCGCAGTTGGCTTACGTGGTTTCGAATGGGCGGTCGGAGTCCCCGGAACAATCGGTGGCGCAATCAAAATGAATGCAGGTGGGCACGGGTCAGATATCGCCGGTTCTTTGGTGAGTACCCGTATTTTTTCGTCTCGCACTGGTGAATTACATGAGATTGAAACGTCTGACCTCGGCTTGCGCTTTCGAGGATCATCCCTTCCCGATGATGCTGTAGTCATTGATGCCGTTTTTGAATTGGTATGGGGCGATAGCAGTGACGCTCTAGAAGTCATTGATGAGATCGTCAAATGGCGACGTGAGAATCAGCCTGGTGGTCAAAACGCAGGATCAGTTTTTGTTAATCCGGTGCCTGGAGAGGTTGCGGCTGGTGAACTCATTGATCGCTGTGGGCTTCGAGGATTCCGCATCGGCACCGCAGAGGTTTCACTGAAGCATGCCAATTTTATTCAAGCCGATCCTGGTGGTCGTGCTAGCGATGTGATCGCAGTCATGGATCATGTTAAGAAAGTTGTGCAGCAGGAGTGCGGTTATGACCTTCGTTCAGAAGTTCGTTTAATCGGGTCAAAGCAGGAGACGGCATGAGCGACAGATTTTCATTTTTCAAAGATCTTCTTGAAAAGCTTCGTCCAAATAATTTTGACGACTCAGAAGCATTGGTGACTGCAAAGAAGGTCCCACAAACAAAAGTTGATAGCTCGGGCAAAAAGCGAGTCGTGATTTCTGACGATTCTGAAGTCGTTGATAAAAAATCTTCGCGAAATTCTTCAGACAATGGGGCTTCTCGTTTTCGGTTACGTCGTATTGCCGTTCGCCGCGAAGAAGGTCGACGCCGACTTCGTTGGTTCACAGTTCTTGGGTTGGCCGTTGCTTCAGTCATCATCGTGTTGTTGTTATTGACGAGTCCGCTGTTGTCGGTGCGAAAAGTTGACGTTGAAGGTGTGGTGTACGCCAATCCTGAACTCGTTGCATCAATCGTGGACAGCATTGATGGCGAGCCAATTCTTACTGTCGACCTCGATGCTGCCGAAAACAAACTCTTGTTGATTCCTTGGGTGCGTCAAGCGCGCGTGTCGATGCACTTGCCAAGTCGCGTGACAATCGAAGTTGTCGAACGCAGTCCAATTGCTTTTTTTCGTTCGGTCGATGGGTTCAATCGAGTGATTGATCGAGATGGTCGGGTGCTCGATGTCATTGAAGGCGACCCTGTTGATTTCACTCCGATTATCGGAACTGGACCGAACCTTTCAGCCGGGCAAAATACTGAACAGCCCTTTTTGGGTGCCGCCGAGTTGATCAACGCTCTGCCTTCTGAATTGCGAGCTCGCTTGCTGACAGTGACAGTCAGCCCCGAAGGTGAGGTTTCGCTAGCTCTGACCAATGATGTGGAAGTTCTCTTTGGGCGACCCGATGATTTTCAGGTCAAATTGGTAGGGGTCGTCAATGAGATCAAGCGCCAGGGGTCTCGCCGGTACGCCATCATTGATGTTTCCAGCGGCCAGCCGAGTGTTCGTTAACTGTGAGCAGGGCTTCTGATGAACTAATGGGTGGGGTATCCCCCCATTAGAGATTTGGAAGTGCGAGACTAAACCACGAATTCATAGTAATTTTCAACTCAACGTCGGCTTGCCGACACCCGAAAGCGGAGGAGTCTCCCGACATGGTTGGTGGACAAAACAATTACATCTGCCAGATCAAGGTTGTTGGCGTCGGTGGCGGTGGCGTCAACGCAATCAATCGAATGATCGAGCGAAATCTGCGTGGGGTCGAATTTATTGCGATCAACACCGATATCCAGGCTTTAATGACGAGCGATGCCGAGTTGAAACTCGACGTCGGTCGTGAACTGACCCGTGGACTTGGCGCTGGTAGCGATCCCGAAGTAGGTCGTCAAGCTGCTGAAGCTCATCGGGATGAAATCGAAGATGCGCTCAAGGGTGCAGACATGGTTTTCATTGCAGCCGGCGAAGGCGGAGGCACCGGAACTGGTGCGGCTCCTGTTGTTGCTGAAATCGCTAAAGCTGTAGGTGCACTTACTATCGGCATTGTGACTCGACCGTTCTCATTTGAAGGACGTCGTCGTGCCGTGCAGGCTGATGCAGGTATCGCCAAGCTCAAAGAAAAAGTGGACACCCTCATTGTTGTTCCGAACGATCGCCTCTTGTCAGTTGTTGACGCTCGCGACACAGTGATGGAAGCATTTGCTCGCGCCGACGAGGTTCTGTACAGCGGTGTCTCAGGAATTTCCGAATTGATTACCAACCCCGGTTTGATCAACACCGACTTTGCTGACGTCAAGATGACATTGCAGAACGCCGGTTCAGCGTTGATGGGAATTGGTTCAGCAAGCGGCGACAGTCGTGCTCGCGACGCGGCCTTGAAGGCACTTTCAAGCAATTTGCTCGAAGCGTCAATCGAAGGTGCTCGTGGCGTGTTGCTCAACGTCACTGGACCCTCGTCCATGACTTTGATGGAAATGAACGAAGCTGCCGAAATCATTCATGGCATCGCTCACCAAGACGCCAACATCATTTTCGGTACGGTCATCAACGACGACATGGGCGACGAAGTTCGCGTCACTGTTATCGCTGCAGGTTTTGATCGTTGGGAAGGCGCTCCGCAAGTTCGTCCAACGGGACGTCCCGCGGCTCGCTCCAATCAAACAGGTGGAACTGCTCGTACCCCAGCTCCAGCGAAGGACATCTTCGCGTCGGACCCCTTGTCAAGTGACGACGGCGATGACGATTTCGATGTCCCGTCGTTCTTGAAGTGAGATTGCGGGCCTGATGCCCGCCACTTTTCAACTTTCCAAGAATCGAGCGGTCAACTTTGTTGTCTCACATCGTGCCGATGGTGATTTCAACAGTGACGTTGTTCTGCCAGATCTATTGAAACCTCGTCGCCGAAAATTGGTTGATTTGCCGTGGACGCAACTCAGCGAAGCCCACGGACTCTCTTCATTGTGGGTGAACAGTCCCGGAGAATTCGACGGCGAAACGGGAGACGTCCTCGGCACTGCGGAAAATGGTGTTGTGCTCGGAGTTTGGGTTGGTGACTGCGCTCCCGTCATTCTGATTGGAAATCATTCCATTGTTGCAGCGCATGCGGGGTGGAAGGGTTTGCGAGATGGAGTGTTGGATTCGGCAGTGGATTTAATGTCCGAACACGGTGACCAGGTGATCGAAGGGTTTGTCGGTCCGCATATCCAGCAATGCTGTTATGAATTTGGTGAGCAAGACTTAGAAACTATGGTCGATCAATTCGGAGAAACAGCACGTGGGTGTGATCGTCAGGGGAGACCGGCACTCGATGTCGCCGCATGTATACGCCAGTTTTTTAAGGCAAAGAAAGTTCCACTACTTGAATCCGGAGAATGTACGGGTTGTTTGTCGGACAAATACTTTTCTCATCGGGTTCGTGGAGAACGCGAACGGCACATCGTTGGTGTCTGGAGAACTTCATGACGACATCTGATGGGGTATCAAGCGAGGCGCAACGAATTCGCGAGAATTACGAGGCGATCGTGCGGCGCGTACGCGAATGTGGCGGCGATGATGTTCGGGTCGTTGCAGTCACAAAAACCTTTTCAGCAGATGCGGTGAATGCTGTCGCCGCTGCTGGCTGTTCATTGATCGGCGAGAACTACGCCCAAGATTTGCTCGAAAAGTGGCCAGGTGTTGATCAAGGGCACCGACCAGAGGTGCATTTCATTGGCCGACTGCAATCGAACAAGGTTCGTTCTCTCGCTGGCATCGTCGATGTGTGGCAATCAGTTGATCGCCAGTCAATTATTGATGAAATTGCTCACAGATCGCCCAATGCACGAATCATGTTGCAGGTCAACGCCACAGGTGAGCCCGACAAGGGTGGCTGCGAAATGAACGCCCTGACGGGACTACTCCAACACAGTCAAGTTCAAGGTTTGACAGTCGTAGGTTTGATGACAGTTGGGCCTACTGATGGAGACAGCGCTGTCGCTCGCCGAGCTTTTCGGGCGACAGCCCAACGGGCTCGTGAGTTGGGGTTGCGTGAGGTTTCGATGGGTATGACCGCCGATCTCGAATTGGCGATTGAGTGCGGGTCAACCATGGTTCGAGTAGGTTCGGCCATCTTCGGAGACCGTCCACCCATGACCGATAAATAGCGACTATTCTTTCCGTGATGTCAATTTTTAGACGAGCGATGGACTATCTCGGCCTCGGCGAGGACGATGCGTACGACGACTACGACGACCATGATGCGGTCGATCGTTCGGGCGGCGTTTCGCGCACGGCCGACCCCCGCGGCGGGTTTGACGATTCACGTCCGGTCGCACGCCAGGTCTCACCGCGTGACACCGATCCGGTGCCAACACCACGCCGTCCTCAGTTTGATGATTCGTCGGTACAGCCTCGTCCGATTTCGGCACGTCAGGGTTCGTCGGTTCGCACATTGGGCGGATCAAATCAAGGCGAAACTCACACCGTCAAGGCTATTCGATTCAATGATATTCAAGAAGTCGCCAATCGTTTTCGTGATGGTTATGCCGTGATTTTGAATACTGAAGGTTGCGATGATGAAGTTGCTCGTCGCATGATCGACTTCTCGAGTGGCTTGTGTTATGCCTTGCACGGCAAGATTGAAAAAGTTGCTCGTGGGGTGTATCTGCTCAAGCCTGATACACGTCCTACGAATCCTGAGTACTGATTCGTATGAGTATTCTCGGGGATTTGATCACGCTGTATACCGTCGTGCTTTTGTTGCGCGTTGTCATGTCTTGGTTTCCCCCGTCCTCGTCACGGGGCCCCATGGCCTCAGCGCAAATGTGGTTGTACAAGTTGACCGAGCCAGTGTTGGCGCCCATCCGTCGTACATTGCCACCCATGGGTGGTCTTGATTTGTCGCCGATGTTGCTTCTGATTGCGTTGCAGATACTCGGTAGAGCATTGGCGTAGTGCCGATATCCTTGGTCAATCGTTGATTTGCTGATTGAGACTGACCGAACATGACCGAGCGCCGCTACCCACCCGTTGAATCTCAGCCGTCATTCCCGGCTATTGAAGCAGTGGTTCTCGAACGGTGGAAGACCGACCAGACTTTTGAAGAATCGGTTAATCAGCGCTCTGCAGGTTCAGATGGCTCAAATGAATTCGTTTTCTATGACGGCCCACCATTTGCCAACGGTCTGCCGCACTACGGACACTTGTTGACCGGTTTCGTGAAAGATGCGATTCCGCGTTACCGCACAATGAAGGGCCAACGCGTCGATCGTCGTTTTGGTTGGGACTGTCACGGATTGCCCGCTGAAGTTGAAGCCGAAAAACAATTAGGCATCTCTGGTCATCCTGAAGTCACTGAATTCGGTATTGAAAAGTTCAACGACTATTGCCGCACGAGTGTGTTGCGTTACACCAACGAATGGGAACGCTACGTCAACCGACAAGCGCGTTGGGTTGACTTTGAAAATGATTACAAGACACTTGACCTTCCCTATATGGAAAGTGTCATGTGGGCTTTCAAGACTTTGCATGACAAGGGTTTGATCTACGAAGGCTTCCGAGTCTTGGCGTATTGCTGGCGTTGTGAAACTCCGTTGAGCAATACCGAAACCCGAATGGATGATGTTTATCGCGATCGTCAAGATCCAGCATTAACCGTGAAGTTCTCGTTGGCAACGGGTGAAAGGATTTTGGCTTGGACGACAACGCCATGGACATTGCCTTCAAACTTGGCGTTGGCGGTCAACCCCGAGATCGATTACGCAGTCGTCGAGTTGAATGGTGAAAAGCTGATCCTTGCCGAAGCGCGTTTGGCTTCGTATGAACGCGAATTAGGTGAAGCAGTACGAGTCGGAACCTTGAAGGGTTCTGAGTTGGTTGGACGCACCTATACGCCTCTCTTCAATTATTTCGCTGAGACACCATCGGCCTTCCAGGTTCTTGGCGCAGAATTCGTGACCACAGAAGATGGAACTGGTGTCGTGCACATGGCTCCTGGATTTGGTGAGGATGACCAGATCGTGTGTCTCGCTGCCGGAATTGAAACTATTTGTCCGATGGACAGCCATGGTTGTTACACCGCTGACGTTTCTGATTGGGCCGGAACGCACGTGTTTGAAGCGAATCCATTAGTCATCAAACACCTCAAGCAAGACGGTGTTGTGCTTCGCCACGACAGTTACGACCACTCGTACCCGCACTGCTGGCGCTGTGCCGAGCCCTTGGTTTATCGCGCGATTTCGTCGTGGTTTGTTGAAGTCACTGCGGTAAAAGAGCGCATGCTCGAATTGAACCAACAGATCACTTGGGTGCCCGAGCACCTGAAAGAGGGTTCATTTGGCAAATGGTTGGCCAATGCCCGCGACTGGTCAATCAGTCGTAATCGGTTTTGGGGATCGCCGATTCCGGTCTGGAAGAGCGACGACCCGACGTATCCGCGACTTGATGTCTACGGAAGCCTCGCCGAAATTGAACGCGACTTCGGTGTTGTTGTCACCGATCTCCATCGTCCGGCTGTTGATGATTTAGTTCGCCCCAATCCGGACGACCCAACCGGCAAATCAATGATGCGTCGCGTTCCAGAAGTTCTTGACTGCTGGTTCGAGAGCGGTTCAATGCCATTCGCTCAAGTTCATTATCCATTCGAGAATACGACGTGGTTTGAACAGCATTATCCAGGTGACTTCATCGTCGAGTACATCGGTCAAACGCGCGGCTGGTTTTATACGTTGCATGTTCTGGCGACGGCGTTGTTTGATCGTCCGGCGTTTTCAACCTGTGTCAGCCACGGAATTGTGCTTGGTGATGACGGACAGAAAATGTCTAAGAGTCTGCGCAACTATCCAGATCCGATGGTTGTCTTTGACACGTACGGCGCTGACGCGATGCGTTGGTACTTGTTGTCGTCGGCGATCTTGCGTGGGTCCGATTTCTCGGTGACCGAAGCGGGTATTCGCGAGACGGTTCGGCAAGTTCTTTTGCCAATGTGGAACTCGTGGTATTTCTTGAGTTTGTACGCCAATGCTGAAGGTGTTTCAGGGACATTCCGCACTGATTCAACAAACATTCTGGACCGCTACATTTTGGCTAAGTCGGCCCAGATGGTTGAACGTGTCACTGATGACCTTGATGCCTACGATCTTTTCTCGGCGTGTTCGGGCGTCCGCGACTTCTTAGATGTTTTAACAAATTGGTACATCCGCCGTTCTCGCGATCGTTTCTGGGAAGGCGATCAAGATGCGATTGATACCTTGCACACGGTTCTTGAAATTTTGTGTCGAGTATCTGCTCCCATGTTGCCGCTTCTGTCAGACACCATTTATTCCGGTCTAACCGGTGATCGCTCAGTGCATCTCACCGATTGGCCGACCACTGCTGATTTACCCAACGATGTCGAACTGGTTCGTGCGATGGATCGCGTGCGCGAAGTTTGTTCTGTCGCATTGTCCATTCGCAAAGCTCATAGTCGTCGCGTGCGTTTACCTCTATCCGAACTGGTGGTCTCGCATCCTGATTCATCTGAACTGGCGTCGTTCATTGACATCATCGCTGACGAAGTCAATGTGAAAAAGGTGACCTTGGCGACTGAAATTTCAGGAGCGGCCTCTGCTGTTTTGCAAGTTCTTCCTGGCGCTCTTGGTCCACGTCTTGGTGGACGCACACAAGATGTCATCAAGGCGGTGAAGGCAGGTAACTGGCGTCAAGATGGTGAACAAGTTTTTGCCGGAGATATCGAACTGTTTGCCGGGGAGTACAACCTCAAGATGGTTGCGGCTGAAGGAACAGCAAGTAGTGCTCTTGGCGACGGTCTTGGGATGGTGGCGCTTGATATTGAAATCACTCCTGAACTGGCAGCCGAAGGCACGGCCCGTGACCTCATTCGTTTGGTTCAGCAGGCTCGGCGTGAGGCCGATCTGGAAGTGAGCGACCGTATTGAACTGACTTTGGGAGTGTCCGAATCGGTTCGTCGCCAGGTTCAGCCGTTTATTGATGAACTTGCCCGCGAAACTCTGTCCCAGTCGGTGCATTTTGGAACAGGGCCGTCGAATACGACTTTGGACGACGAGGACATATATATCGGTGTCGTCCGCGTCGATATGCCCCCGAGATAGTCCGATTTGAGGGTATCCTGCCCAACCACACGAGTGAAAAGGACACATGCGATGGCTAGCAAAACGGTAAAGAAGCCTGCTCCTGCCAAAAAGTCAACTGCCCAAAAAGCACCTGCGAAGAAGTCCGCTCCTGCGAAGAAGGCTGCGCCGGCCAAGAAGTCAGGGCCTGCCAAAAAGGCGGCGCCAGCGAAGAAGTCTGCTCCGGCGAAGAAAGCTGCTCCCGCTAAGAAAGTGACTGCAGCGAAGAAGTCTGCGCCTGCGAAGAAGTCTGCGCCTGCGAAGAAGGCCGCTCCTGCCAAGAAGGCTGCTCCGGCGAAGAAACCTGTACCTGCCAAGAAGGCTGCTCCGGCGAAGAAAGCTGTACCTGCGAAGAAGGTCGCCCCTGCGAAAAAGGTCGCACCGGCGAAAAAAGCCGTTCCGGCAAAGAAGGTTGCGCCCGCTAAGAAGGCTGCTCCAGCGAAGAAGGTGGCACCGGCCAAGGTTGTACCGGTCGCAGTTCCTGCTGTGGTGAAAGCTCCTCCGGCCCCGAAGAAAGTTGCCAAGCCGGTTTTCGTGAAGCCTCCCGTCCCAGGCAAGAAGGCTGTTTCAAAAGACGGGATTATCTCCAATAAAGATTTTGATCTCACCTTCTTGCGCAGTCAGCGAGCTTTGCTCATTGAGCAACGTGACCGTTTATTGGGGCGTGCCGTCAGTCTCGAAAATGAATTAGAGAAGCTCATTGAAGAGGCCGGTATGGGCGATGATCAATTTGACGAAGACGGCGGCGAGGGTGACACTATGGCCGTCGAACGAGAACGCGATCGCGTTTTATCTGATCAGGCTCGTCAAACAATCGAAGAAATCGATGGCGCATTGCGCCGAATCGAATCTGGCGATTACGGATATAGCACTGTGTCGACCCGTCCAATTCCTCGCGAGCGCCTTGAGGTGATTCCGTGGGCAATCGAACTCGTTGAAGAACGAGTCGGCTGGAGATAAGTGAGATTAGGCCAGCGCAGAATTCCCAGTCTGTCGTTGTTGATCGCGGCAGTTATTGTCGGCCTCGATCAGCTCAGCAAGCATTGGGCGGTTTCGCAACTCAATGACGGGCATACCGTTCATGTGTTGTGGACTTTGCAATTCAATTTGGCATTCAATGGCGGTATGGCATTTGGGCGAGGTCAAGGATTAGGGCCAATCATCGGTGTGATTGCCACAGTTGTCGTCGTTGGCATGGTGCTTTCTCTGCGGCAATCCGAAGGCAAGATGTCCATCATCGCGGTCGGGTTGATCGTGGGTGGTGCCATGGGCAACATCGTCGACCGACTTTTTCGCGGTGATGCGTGGTTGCATGGCAAGGTCGTTGATTTCATTGACTTCCAGTGGTTTCCTATCTTCAACATTGCTGATGTGTGCATCAACGTTGGTGGCGGTCTCCTTGTTTTGAGCTATTTGTTCTTCCAACCGAAAGCCGACCATGTCTGAGATCATCACCGAAGAGATACCTGATTCCCTCGCTGGAGAACGGCTAGATCGAATCGTGTCATTGATGGCCGAAATCAGTCGAGCCGATGCGACGACAACAATTGCCGCCGGAGCAGTTGAACTTGATGGTGTTGTTGCACCAACCGGAAAAGTGCGGCTGAAGGTCGGTCAGATTGTCGCGGTTGATTTGTCGATGATTCCCCAACCAGAACTACCGGGCCCAGATCCGAGCATCGCTGTTGACGTCGTTTATTCCGACGAACACATCATCGTGATTAATAAGTCTGCTGGAGTTGTCGTGCATCCGGGTGCAGGAAATAATGACAAAACTTTAGTGAACGGGCTGTTGGCATTGTTCCCCGAAATCGCTGGTGTGGGCGAAGAACATCGGCCTGGAATAGTTCATCGCCTTGACGTCGGAACCACAGGTCTCTTGATCGTGGCTCGAACTCAAGAGGCGTACGAAGAACTTGTCGCGATGATGTCGTTGCGCGAAGTGAAGCGCCATTACACCGCCCTGGTGTGGGGTCATCCGGCTGCTCCTGTCGGAACCATTGATGCTCCGATTGGTCGCGACCCACGAAACCCGTTGTGCATGGCTGTGGTTGCGAGTGGAAAGCCCGCGCGGACCAACTATGAGGTTCTGGAAACAATGTTCAATCCAGACGTTTCGTTGGTCGCATGTGAATTAGAAACCGGCCGCACCCATCAAATTAGGGTGCACTTACAAGCAACTGGTCACTCGGTTGTGGGCGACCCGCAATACGGTGGAGCAAGAATGCCCTTGGTGATTGGCCGACCGTTCTTGCACGCTGGCCGATTGGTCTTTGACCACCCTTTGACGGGGGAGCCTCTCGAGTTCAACTCTGAATTGCCCGCCGATCTCGAAGTTGTTCTCAAGCGCTGTCGCGCGGACAAATGAACTGCTAGAGTTCTGTTCACCGTGAAGTGAGTCCCGTGAGGCTCATACGGAGGAAAACATGAATGATGCTTCGGGCGCTGACCCAAAAACACATCCCAACACAACTCTGAATTCTGTGCCGAACCAGGTTCTGGTGCCCAATCAGGTCTTAGTACTTGTCCAAGCCGATGTCAATCGTGCGATTACTCGAATTGCCCATGAAATCATTGAACGCAATCGTGGCCTTGACGGAGTAGTGATTGTCGGTCTGCAACGTGGTGGCGTCTGGCTAGCAGAGCGTTTGGTGTCAACGATTAACCACATCGAAGGCGACGATAAGCCATCAATTCCTCTAGGGAAATTAGATGTTTCCCTTTTTCGCGATGACATCAACTTGCGCCCGGTGACACCGGTATCGGTCACAGATATCCCCGTTGACCTCACGGGCTCAAAGGTGCTACTTGTCGACGATGTTTTGTTTACGGGGCGCACGGTGCGTGCCGCCCTCGACGCACTGAACCAGTACGGCCGACCATCGTCAGTGCAACTTGCCGTGATGATTGATCGTGGCCATCGCGAGTTGCCCATTCGGCCTGACTATGTCGGTAAAAATCTTCCGACGGGTCGCGATGAAGATGTTCGGGTGTCGCCAGAGGGCGTGACCTTGTCAAAAAAGGTGAACGGATGAAGCATCTACGCAGCATCCCTGAGCTTGGTGTCGATGGAATCGTGCGTATTTTGGGATTGGCGAATCACATGGCCGAGGTCAATCGCCGTCCGGTGCCAAAAGTTCCTGCGCTCAACGGACGCACGATCGTTAGTTTGTTCTTTGAAGATTCAACTCGTACGCGCATCAGTTTTGAAACTGCAGCCAAGCGTCTTTCTGCTGACACGATGACCTTTAGCGTGTCGACCTCGAGTGTCAATAAAGGTGAAAGCCTGAAAGACACCATCGAAACGGTGAGCGCGATGGGCGTTGCAGCATTTGTTGTGCGACATAAAACCAGTGGTATCCCGTGGCAGCTGAGCGAATGGACCGATGCCTCAATCATCAACGCTGGTGATGGGTGGCATCAACATCCGACCCAGGCGTTGCTCGACAGTTTTACGATTATGTCGACGCTCGGACGATCGCCAAGTAGTGATTGTCTGAAAGGTCTGACCATCGGAATCGTGGGCGATATCCGCCACAGTCGCGTGGCGCGCAGCGACATTCAAGCATTCACTGCGCTGGGAGCGAAGGTTGTCTTGGTGGCGCCAAGAACTTTGTTGCCACCAGAGGTCGAAGCATGGCCAGTCACTACTTCATCCTGTCTTGATGAAGTGATCGGTGAAGTCGATGTTTTGTACATGCTGCGTATGCAACGAGAACGAATGAACGAGGCCTTGGTACCGAACCTGGGGGAGTATTCGGCGCGTTATGGGCTTGACGAACGTCGCTCAAAAATGTTGTCCGAGCACGCTCTGCTCATGCACCCCGGACCAATGAATCGTGGCGTTGAGATGTTGATTGACCCAGCCTCAATGCCGAACAACATGATTACTCAACAAGTAGCCAACGGGGTGTCGGTGCGAATGGCAGTTCTATTTGATGTCTTAGGTGGATCCGAAACCGGAGCAGGAGTCGTGTCATGAGAGAAGAGCAGACGATCAACATTCGCGGTGGCCGGATTCTTGATGAAACGACCGACGCACAAGGTCGTCTGGCCGATGTTCATATTTCGGGTGGTGTGATTGCTGAAGTCGTAGAAGCTGGATCGAAGTTGCCCAAAGCAGATATCGATCTCGATGCATCGGGGTGTGTCGTGTCACCTGGTTTTGTTGACTTGCACGTGCATTTGCGCGAGCCAGGTCGCGAAGAGTCAGAAACAATTGAAACAGGTAGTCGGGCTGCGGCCTTAGGTGGCTTTACGGCTGTTGTTGCGATGCCCAATACCGAACCTTCACAAGATTCACGAATTGTTGTTGAGTTTGTTCGTTCGCAAGGCGAGCGTGCGGGTCTGTGCGAGGTCATCCCTTCAGGTTGCATCACGGTCGGCCGATCTGGGCAGGCCTTGGCACCATATAGCGAACTTCGCGATGCTGGTGTCACATTGTTTACTGACGATGGCAACGGAGTACAAGATCCACTGTTGATGCGACGAGCACTTGAATACGCTCGCGATCTTGACATCACACTTGCACAACATTGTGAAGTGAGCAGTTTGACTGTTGGTGCCGTGATGCACGAAGGATCCTGCTGCAGTCATCTCGGTTTGCCGGGTTGGCCAGCAATCGCTGAAGAACTGATGGTGCATCGAGATATTGAACTTGTGCGCCTCACAGGTTCGCGAATTCACTTCTTGCACTTGTCTACCGAACGAAGTGTTGAGATGGTTCGTCAAGCGAAGGCCGAAGGACTCCCAGTGACAGCCGAGGCGACTCCGCATCACTTCACGTTGACCGACGAAGCCCTGCGAAGTTTTGATCCGGTTTTCAAAGTGAATCCTCCGTTACGCACCCCGGCTGATATCGCGGCTCTCAAAGAAGGTTTGCGTGATGGAACGATTGATGCCATCGCAACCGACCACGCTCCTCACGCGAGTCACCTGAAAGAACAACCGCTCGACCAAGCTCCTCCAGGGATGCTCGGACTTGAAACCGCACTGGCGCTCTCGTTGACCGAACTCAATATGGAGACCCACGCGGTCTTGGCGGCACTGAGCTGGAATCCAGCACGTATCGCCGGTGTCGGCGATCGCCACGGTCGACCTGTCGCTGTTGGCGAACCGGCCAATGTGGCTATCTTCGACCCAACCCATGAATGGGTCGTCGACCGTGATGTGGTGGCCAGCAAGAGCAAGAACACGCCGTATCACGGCCGAACTGTGCGCGGCAAGGTTCGCCACACGGTCTTTGCGGGGCAAGTTGTCGTTCGCGATGGGGTTGCTCAGCGATGAATTGGGAAATTACTAAAAATACATTAGAGTGCATAATTATGCAGAATAGGGATGATGATGGCAATTCGTGAAGCGGCGCTCGTTCTCGCTGACGGCAGTGTCTTTGAAGGCGAGGCCATCGGAGCAGAGTCGGCAAGTGGTATTTCGACCGGAGAAGTCGTTTTCAATACGGTGCTGAGTGGATATCAAGAAGTAGTGACCGACCCCAGTTACGCGGGTCAGATCATCACATTCACCTATCCACATATTGGTAACTACGGAACGACCGTTGCCGATGACGAATCTCGTCGCCCGTTTTGTCGTGGCGTCATTGTTCGCGACTTGGCGCGTCGTCATAGCAACTATCGCGCTGAACAAAGTCTGAATGATTTACTGAAGAAGAGTGGCGTGGCCGGAATCGCCGGAATTGACACCCGTCGACTCACGCGAATCTTGCGTGATACGGGAGCCATGCCTGGTGCCTTTGGAACTGCATCGCACGACGAACTGCTCGCAGCGGCTCGTGCTGAAAAAGGAACTGATGGCGTCGATCTCGTGGCGACCGTGACGACTGACAAGTCGTATTCATTCGGAAATGGTCCGCTCAAAGTCGTTGCATACGACTTCGGAATCAAAACCACAATTTTGCGTTGCTTATCTGAAATCGCCACGATTGAAGTTGTTCCCGCTTCAACAACAGCCGCTGAAGTTTTGGCTCGTCAGCCGCACGGAGTGTTTTTGTCAAATGGTCCAGGAGATCCGGCAGCTGTTCCGTATGCAGTCGATGCAATTCGTGATCTTGTTGGACAAGTACCACTCTTTGGCATTTGTCTCGGACATCAATTGTTGAGTCGCGCGCTTGGCGGCACGACCTACAAATTGCCGTTTGGTCATCATGGTGGAAATCATCCGGTGCAGCATCTGGCTTCGGGTCACGTGGAAATCACTAGTCAAAATCACAACTTCTGTGTTGACGCTGAAAGTTTGGGTGGGCGAGTAGCAGTGACGCACCTCAACCTCAACGATCAAACCAATGAAGGAATGCGCGTTCTCGATGCGCCAGCTTTCAGCGTGCAGTACCACCCTGAGGCTGGACCAGGACCGCATGACAGTCGCTATCTCTTTGAACAATTTGCACAACTGATGCAGAACGGAACCTTCTGACATGCCCAAGCGCACTGATATCCATTCAATTTTGATTATCGGCTCTGGTCCCATCGTGATCGGTCAGGCATGCGAGTTTGACTATTCCGGAACTCAGGCCTGTCGAGTTCTCAAAGAAGAGGGTTACCGCGTCATTTTGGCGAACTCGAATCCGGCCACGATCATGACCGATCCTGATTTTGCTGATCGTACGTATATCGAACCACTGACGTGGGAAGTGATT
>Ga0208168_1000100_pt1 | contig 28285 bp, 26 predicted proteins | sample Colrivmet1547A02_FD_187643 | JGI IMG/M metagenome (GOLD analysis project Ga0208168, IMG submission 187643) | Estuarine microbial communities from the Columbia River estuary - metaG 1547A-02 (SPAdes) (version 2) | ecosystem: Environmental > Aquatic > Marine > Intertidal zone > Estuary | place...
CATCGGAAAGCTGTCGGATACCAACGATTACGCAAAAGCTACCATGCGCGGTGGATCAGCGGTGGAGACGGATAATGGAAGCACAGGTAAGCAAGTGGGTAAGAAGGGTTTGGACATGGAATATGCGTTCTCATGGAGTTATGGTGTGGATGAATCGTTCACTTTGATGGTTCCAGGTTTTAAGGGCGGAAGTTCCAACGAAATGGTGAGCGATGTGGATTTTGGCGATACCCGTTTGCCATTATATTTTGGTGATTTGCAATTTACTAGCGGCCCGGTTTATTTGGGTGCTACGATGATGTTCTTGTTTGTGTTTGGTTTGATTTTGGCGTTCGTTTGGCGCAAGGATAAGCCTCAGAGTGAGGGAGCAGTTTTAAATTATCGTTGGGCCATTTTTGGATTGGTCACGTTTGTTGTCGCCCTGCTACTGGGCATGGGTCGTTATTTCCCATTGAATGAATTCTTATTCAACAACCTCCCCTATTATAACAAGTTTAGAACGCCGATGATGGCCTTAGTTATCGCGCAAGTTGTGGTACCTATGATTGGTTTGTTGGGATTGCATCGTTTCATCACATTGATGGCGGAAGATGGCTTGAGTGCTGCTGGGAAACAGCGTGTGATGAAGTTAACAGCCGTTGTTTCGATTGTGTTGGTGGCTTTGATGGTTGTGATTACGATGGGTACGGACTTCAGTGCTGCTGAGACCGACAAGCGCATTGCTGAGCAAGGCGGAATGGAAACCGTGACCAAGATCAAGTCGTTGCGTAGCACGATGGTGTGGAACGATATTTTCCGAAGCATTATGTTCATGGGTGCTTTGTTGTTCTTGATTTATATGATTTTGAAGAAGCAGATCAGCGCTTTGGTTACTGGCTTGCTGGTGATTGGAATGGTATCGTTTGATATGATGGGTGTTTCTAAGCGTTATTTAACCGACGATAATTGGGAAGACAAGGAAACGGAAGAGGCGATTATGCCATCGGCGGTTGACAATCAGATCATTGCGAATAACAAGGATGGTAAGCGTGTGATTGATTACAGGGGGGGTATCAACCGTACTTTCAACGACAATACGGCGGGTGCTTTCCACAAGAATGTAGGTGGTTACCATCCTGCAAAAATGAGCAGATACCAAGATGTAATGTCGTATTGTATTAGTGCCGTTGGACCAACAGGAACTGGCGATATCATGAATAATCATGCCTTAGATATGTTGAATTGTGGCTACATCATTGGTTTGTCGCAGGATCAGAAATCTGAGATTGTTGCTCCTAGGAATACTGCGTTGGGTCATGCTTGGTTTGTGGATTCGGTGAAGGAAGCGGCCACGGCGAAAGATGCTTTGAGTGATATCAATTTTATGGATTTGAAAAAGAATGCGGTGATTGAGAAGGCGGACTATTCAGGTAAGGTTGAGGGTGGTTCAAAAGGATTGACATTGCAATCGAGGGTGTTTAGCCTTGATTCGGCGGCGGGCATTTCTCAAACGTATTACAGCAACGACAGTATAGCCTATAAGAGCAACAATGCTAACGCGGGCTTGGCGGTATTTAGCGAAATTTACTACAACGAGAAAAACGGAGCATGGAAGGCATTTGTGGATGGAAAAGAGGCTCAGGCATTGCGTGTGAATTATATTTTGAGAGGTGTGGAAGTACCTGCTGGAAATCATGAGATTGTCTGGGTTTATCAGCCTTCGGATCGCAGTACTATGTTAACTATTGAAGTTGCTTCTTCAGCATTGATTTTATTATTGGTGGCGGGAAGTTTGCTTCAGTTGGGAATGAAGAAGGAAGAGGAAGCGGCATAAACCGGGGGCGAATGACAAACCCACTGGCGCATCCCTTGTTATTTTCGATTGTCACCATTCATTTCAATGACTTGGAGGGATTGCGACGAACCGCAGATTCCATTATGGGTCAGACCGAGCGTAAGGCTTTTGAATGGATTGTGATAGATGGGGGCAGTACGGATGGCAGCGTAGCTTATTTGGAGGGCTTGGGCGATCGGATTGATGTGTTGGTATCTGAGAAAGATGCCGGCATTTACGATGCGATGAACAAGGGTTTGGCTCTGTGTAAGGGTGTTTATGTTTGGTTTATGAATGCCGGGGATACGATTCATGCGGCGGATGTGGTGGAGAGATTGGTGGGGGAATTGCCAGCGGAGTTACCGGATGTGATTTTTGGGGATACGGAATTTATGGATGAGGCGGGCGAGCCAGTGGGGTTGATATCGAAGTTAAAGCCACAGCCGTTTCCGAGTCGATTGCATCGAGGGAGTTTTCGGTATGGGATGAATATTTGTCATCAGAGTTTTTTGGCAAAGCGGAGTTTGTCGCCCAAATTTGATTTGCAATACAGGCAGGCCGCGGATGTGGATTGGATCATTCAGATTTTAAAGCAGATGCAGGGTCAATCGTTCCGTAGTTCTCTGGTAATTAGCAATTTTGAATTGGGGGGCAGCAGTGCTCAGCATACGCAGAAAGCTTGGAAGGAGAGATATTTGGTTTTGCAAAGGCATTACGGATGGCTACCGAATTTATTTGCTCACGGTTGGATACTGTTTCGCAGATTGTTGTTTAATTTGAAATTGTTGGGTAAGTAATCTGGATTTTTGCGTAGTGGTTAGGTTAGAAAAATTACATTGAATGGGAAACACGGATAGGGTAGATAAGGCATTGATTGAAGGGGGGCATTATTTGGGCAAGCCCGCGGATGCGAACGATTTGTTGGTGAGACGCAGGATTGGACTTGTGAGACAAATGGATGACTTTTTGGGCAAGGATAAAACGTTGGTAGAAATAGGGTGTGGGAACGGCAATACTTGTTTGCCACTGGCTGCGGATTTTGCATCGGTGAATGGATTGGAATATGCGGATGTTCATAGGGCTTCGTTTGATGCTTTGCAGCAGGAGTTGGGCGTTGAGAATGCGGAATTTCATGTTTGGGACATCATGGGAAAGGCATTTGAGCCGGAGGCGGACCGACTGATTAGTTTTGAGGTGATAGAGCATTTGCCGGGCGAGGAGGGAGTTGCAAATTATGCAAAGAGCTTAAAAATGGGCGGTATTGCAGCGATATCGGTGCCTAATAAGTGGTGGATTTTTGAAACGCACGGGGCAAAGTTGCCTTTGTTGCCTTGGAATCGGGTGCCATTTTTTGGTTGGTTGCCGAGGCCTTTGCATGAACGTTGGTCGCACGCCAGAACCTATACAAAACGCAGGATTTGCAAATTGTTGGAGCTTCATGGGTTTGAGATTCTAACGGTTGAATACATTACTGCACCCATGGATGTAATCAAATGGGCGCCTTTACAGAATTTTTTACGTCGGTGGGTTTTTTCATCAGACACAACGAAAATCCCATTTAAGGCAGTGAGCATTTTGGTAACTTGCAAGCGAATACGTTGATATCAAACATCAAACTTGAAAACAATTTTATGAAAAAGACAATATTATTGGGGCTTATCTTAGGGATGGGCACTGTGTTACAGGCACAAAAAGGAGAATCGAAGCCAGACAAGCATTGGTATCATGCAAAGCCATCGAAGAAAAACATGGGCATTTCATTGGATGCAGCGTATGCGAGTCCGGCGGCAAAATTGCCATCAAAAACGATCATTGTAGCGGTAATTGATGGGGGTGTTGATATCAAGCATCCAGATTTGAAGGATGTGATTTGGCATAATCCGAACGAAATTCCATTCAACAACATCGATGATGATAGGAATGGATATGTGGATGATACTGTGGGTTGGAATTTTATTGGTGGCAAAGATGGTCGCATGGTAGAATACGATCATTTGGAAAAAATCCGTGTGTACTTGCGTTTGCGTGAGCAGTTCAAAAATCCTACGGTGCTGAAGGGGTTCATGCATGGAGAACCAGTGATGGGGGTGGACACCCAGCAGCCTGGGTATGTTCAATATATGGCAATGAAATCTGAGATTGAAGGAACCATCGAAAAGCAAAAAACGCAGTATGAGGGTATGGAAAGATTTCAGACGTCGTTGCATAGTTACGCAACTCGTTTGGGCAAGGCGGCTCCTAGTGGCAAGGAAATTACAGAGTTAACAGTGGATGCGAGCGAGGCAAAAACTAGAGATCGCATTGCGACCGTAGTTAGTTTGAGGGGTTATGAAAAGTTGGACGAAGCCATTACGCAGGGAATGCAAGGCATGGAAGCATCGTTAAAGTACCAATATAATTTGGATTACAAGCCTAGGGATATTGTGGGCGACAACTACGATGATGCGCATGAAATTGGTTATGGTAACAACAATGTGGCAGGGCCTGATGCATCGCACGGTACCCACGTTTCGGGCATCATTGGTGCGGTTCGTGGCAATGGAATTGGCTTGGATGGTGTTGCTGATAACGTAAAAATCATGGCAATTCGTGTGGTTCCTAATGGCGATGAGCGCGATAAAGACGTGGCCAATGGGATTCGTTATGCGGTTGACAACGGTGCGAAGATTGTCAATATGAGTTTTGGCAAGGGATATAATTGGGATAAGGATGTGGTGAATGAGGCGGTTGTTTATGCCAGAGATCACGGTGTTTTGTTGGTACATGCAGCGGGAAATAGCGCTCAGGACAATGATGTTGTTACTAACTACCCCAATGATTCTTTGGGTGGCGGATTGTTTGCGGAAAACTGGATTGAGGTGGGTGCGAGTCGTCAGCCTAAGAAAAAATTGGCTACTGATTTTAGCAATTACGGTTCTCATAACGTGGATGTATTTGCGCCAGGTCAGAGCATTTACAGTACCATTCCAAACAATGGATATGCGTATTTTGATGGCACAAGTATGGCCTCGCCGGTTTGTGCGGGTATGGCGGCATTTATTTGGAGCAGGAATCCTTCGATGACGGCTAAGGATGTGAAGATGGTGATTGAAGCGAGCGTTACCTGGATCAAAAAAGACGAAGGTTGGGTTTCCAACTTTGAGTACCACGGGTGGTTTGATCAATGCTGAGAAGGCGTTGAATATGGCTACTATCTTATTGGTGAAGTAATTGCGGCTGACCCAATTTTATTGGCGGTCACAAAACGCGGATAGCTCTCTATAGAATTTAGCAATAGGGAATCCCATGACGTTGTAAAAACATCCTTGGATTCCCTTTACACCGATGTATCCCATCCAGTCTTGTACTCCGTAAGAACCGGCTTTGTCGTACGGGGCAAAGTTTTCTATATAATGTTGGATTTCCGCTGCGCTGAGGGGGTGAAATGTGACCTCGGTTTTGTCATAGAAGGTATGTAAATGGTTGTCGTTTCGGAGGCAAACGCCCGTAAAAACTGTATGGGTTTGATTGCTGAGGGCTGCGAGCATTTCGGCGGCTTCTTGGGCGTTTGCCGGTTTATTAAGCACGCGGTTGTTGATGAAGACGATGGTATCGGCGGTGACGAGTATTTTTTCTTGGATGGGTGTTTGGTGGTGTTGGGATTTGTGTTTTGCTAGAAAAGTGCAAATTTCCTCGGGCGCTAAATGGTCTGGGTAGCTTTCATCCGCATCAATTTCCACATATTCAAATGTAAAACCTGCATCGCGCAACAGTTGATGTCGGCGAGGCGACTTTGATGCCAGCAGCAATGTAGGAAATGAAGGCATTTTGTTTGTGGACGATTCTAAAAGTGGATTTGATGTCATTTCGATGGCAAAGGTATTGTGCAGTTGTCAATTCTAAAGTGGCAAAATGGGCGGGATTGACTAACTTTGCGCTTACGATGAAACAAATTGCAGTGATAGGTGGTGGCACCATGGGAAATGGAATCGCCCACGTTTTTGCCCAATGCGGATATGCCGTGAATTTGATTGATGTAAAGCAAGAAATGCTTGAAAAGGCAATGGCTACCATTACAAAAAACATGGACCGTCAGGTTGGAAAAGGCACACTTACTGAAGAGCAAAAGGCAAGTAGTTTGGCAAGAATCAAAACGTTTACTCAGATGGCTGATGGCGTGAGCAATGCGGATTTGGTGGTTGAGGCGGCTACGGAGAACATCGAAATCAAATTGAATATTTTTAGGCAGTTGGATGCTTTGGCACCTGCGCACTGTGTTTTGGCGAGCAATACATCGAGCATTTCTATTACCAAAATTGGGTCGGTTACGTCACGCCCAGACAAGGTGATTGGCATGCACTTCATGAATCCGGTGCCGGTGATGAAACTGGTTGAGGTGATTGAGGGTTTTAAGACGGACAAGACGGTAACATCAAACATCATCGAATTGAGTAAGAGTTTGGGGAAGGTACCGGCGTTAACGCAGGATTATCCTGGATTTATTGCCAATCGTGTATTGATGCCGATGATCAACGAGGCGATTTGTTCGTTGCATGAAGGGGTTGCTGGGGTTGAGGAAATTGATACGATTATGAAGTTGGGTATGGCTCATCCAATGGGTCCGTTGCAGTTGGCAGATTTTATCGGTTTGGATGTTTGTTTGGCGATTTTAAAGGTGTTGCACGACGGATTTGGCAATCCAAAATATGCGCCATCGCCGTTGTTGGTGAACATGGTAACCTCGGGAGATTTGGGTGTAAAAAGCGGTCGTGGCTTCTACGATTACGGCCATGGAACCAAGGACTTGATTGTAGCGCCGGGTTTTACTAAAAACTGATTATATTTGCAGCCCCAATTTGGGTATACACTGCAAACATGAAATTATCTCAATTTAAGTTCGATTTACCTGAGGAGTTTATTGCTCAGGAGCCATTGGCTACGCGCCACGATGCCCGTTTATTGGTAATCCATCGCAAGGAACGTCGTATCGAGCACCGCAGTTTCAAGGACATTCTTGAAATTTTTGACGAGAACGATGTGTTTGTGGTGAATAATACAAAGGTGTTTACAGCGCGCATGTACGGTCAGAAAGAAAAGACCGGCGCACAGATTGAGGTGTTTTTGCTTCGTGAATTGAATCATGATTTGCGTTTGTGGGATGTTTTGGTAGATCCAGCGCGTAAGATTCGTGTAGGAAATAAATTGTATTTCGGTGATGATGATTTGGTGGCTGAGGTGGTAGACAATACTACGAGTCGTGGACGGACGATTCGCTTTTTGTTTGATGGTAACGATGAGGAGTTTGCCGATGTGATTAAGAAATTGGGTGAAACACCCATTCCAAAGTATATTACCCGTGGTGTAAAGGAAGAGGATGAGATTTGGTATCAGAGTTTGTTTGCTAAGAATGTTGGAGCTGTTGCGGCTCCAGCGGCTCAGTTGCACATCACACGCGAGTTGCAGATGAGAATGGATATCAAGGGAATTAAGTTTACCGAGGTCACTTTGCATTTGGGTTTGGGTGCTTTCAGGGAGGTTGAGGTTGAAGATTTAACCAAGCACAAAATGGATAGCGAATATTATCGCATCGAACAGTCGGCTTGTGATGCGGTAAACAATGCAATTACCAATAAGAAGCGTGTTGTAGCGGTGGGTGGTAGTGTGATGCGTGCTTTGGAGAGCAGTGTCAGTTCTAATAGCACATTGAATCCGAGTGAGGGTTGGACGGATAAGTTTTTGTTTCCGCCGAAGCAGTTTCATATTGCGGATGCCTTTATTACGAATTTACATCAGCCGGAGTCGCCTTTGTATATGATGGCTTGTGCCTACACGGACCATAAGTTTATGACAGAGGTTTATCAGGAAGCGATGAAAGAGGGCTATAGATTTTTGTGCTATGGCGATGCAATGTTGATTATGTAATGATGTCGTAAACTGCCGTATTTGTTTGAACAGACTCGGCAGTTTGAGTATATTTGTAACCTCGTTCTTTTTATTGCCCAGTTGGCGAAATTGGTAGACGCGCCACCTTGAGGGGGTGGTGATCGCAAGGTTGTGCTGGTTCGAATCCAGTACTGGGCACAAAAAAATCCCCCGCCGCAGGCGGGGGATTTTTTATTTAGTAATTAGCCCCTACTGCGGGGAACAAACAGATTTTACTTGCGATACAGCCACTGCGGCCGGATCCAACTCACGATACCAAAAAGCAGAATTGGGAAAACCCCAAACCAAAACAAGGCCCATGATTCAAATGGGATTTTCGTGATCGCCCCATCGGCGTGAGCGGCACCGGTAAATATGCTCAAAAGTGCAAAACCAATCACCCCGCCAAACAACGCCCCGCCCAAATGCCCTTCGTGCGATATTCTTTGTCGGTCCGCCGTCTGAGAAAAAACAATCGATCCCAAATTAAACAAAATACAAAAGATCCACCCTGGGATTGGAATGGGTATAAACAACAATCCTAGCTTGATTTCGGGAAACCACATCACCGCGCAAAGCAGCAAACCCAATACACCGCCGGAAGCGCCCAAGGCCTGGTAATCGGATTCTTTTCTGCGCATCCATATCGAAAAGAGGCTGCCACCCAATACGGAAAATAAGAAAATTAGTAGGGTGAAAATGGAGCCCACCATCGACTCAACCATCGTCGCAAAATAGTAAATACCCATCCCGTTGAGTAGCAAATGAACAATGCCAGCGTGAACAAAACCGGAACTGATTAAACGGTAATACTGCTTTCTGTTTTTGATTTGCCATGAACTCAAAAGCCAACTCTGGGAAAGGCTCGCATCGTTTTGTCCGACAAAAAATACCAAGACAAAAAAGCCCAACAAGCCATACGATGCTGGGTATTCCACGTAAAAATTTCCGAGATTCATAGTTAAGGTTTCTTCAATTTTACCTGCCCAGTTCCCCTGGTAGACTCCTTGAATTTGTAGGTGGGGGTTGTGAAATAATAGGCGTTTCCGCTGTTAAAGAGATGCGCATCGAACTGTTTGCTTGGATTCACAAATACATCTTTAATCGTAAAATGATACAAATAGACATCGTCGCTCCGCAATTTGCTAGCATCCAATCCGCCGCCTTTCTCACAACTCCATGAGAAAATTGTGGCCTGACCGCTGAGTTTTACGTTGCTGCTGTTCATCACCCCGCCGTAAAATTGTCCGCAGAAAACCAATAAATTTTGATTTTCAACGCTGTTTACTGTGCAGTGAATGGCTTGACTATAAAGGGTGTCGATGCAAATCACTTTCGCATTCCCCTCTAAATGGATATCATCGATTTGATGCAGGTTGAGCGTGCATTTGGGTTGAATATTCAATTTGCGAAGCCATTTTGCTTTGTTGCTGTTTCTGATTGATAACACGCCATTTTGGATTTCGGTTGTGATCCCTGGAATCACATTTTTGCCATAGGTTATCTCAATATGCGTTGGCTTTGTGCTGTCTTGGGTGATGAAAAGTTCTATATCTTGGTTTACATTCAACCCATGAAAAGAGCCTAGGGTGCGCGTTTCTGTGGTGATATCGCCAAAGGATTCCCAGGGCTGAACGCTATTCTGACAGGCAGAAAAGAAATGAATCAAAAACGAAACAAAAAATAAAACAGACCAGGTTTTTTTTGAGGTGTGGTTGAGTTTCATTGTTGTGAATTTATACAAAGTTGGCGAATTGTTGCTACATTCGAGTCATGCGAAGGATAATCTTCTTGTTCTTTCTACTCTGTGGAATGGTGGGTAATTTAATGGCCCAAGATTTTGACGATGAGGTAAGTCCGCAAGCCAAGGCCGCGGCGGCGATGCGTACCAAGCGATATCGGGAAGCGGAGAATTTGTATCGACAAATGTTGGAGAAAAATCCGGAGTCGATGACCTACAAACACATGTTGAGTCATTCCTTGATTTTGCAGGAACGGTATGGTGAGTCGGATAGCCTGTTGCGGGTAGCCTACTTACAGGATTCGATGCATCCGGGCACTTTTTGGTATTTTGGGATATCGGCTGAGAGGCAGGATCAATACGATAGGGCCTATGGTTTTTTCCGCAGATACATCGATAAGTCGAAACGATTTTCTGAATTTAATCAGAGTGCTTGGTTGCATGCGGGATCGGCGTATCGCAGGAAGATGCATACCTTGGGGATTAACACTACGGAGTGGAGCGACATGGTCTATTGCTATGAGAATTATTTGCAAGCCCAGCCCGCGGATCCTTTGGTGCCCCAACTGCAAGATTTCTTGGATGCGGTGCGATTGAAGCAGCCCAGGGGTGGTCAAAAGTTGGTGTGGACTGAACAGTAAATTGCGTATTACCTTTGCGGCATGCCATCGGGCAATAAATCTAAGTTAATCAATGATCCCTTGCACGGATTTGTGACCTTGCCTAGCGCTTTGGTTTACGATGTTGTGCAGCATCCATACTTCCAACGTCTGCGTAGAATCCGTCAGCTGGGAATGAGTGAATGGGTTTATCCTGGAGCCACTCATACTCGTTTTCACCATGCCTTGGGCGCGATGAATTTGATGGTGAAGGCCCTCGATACGTTAAGGGGAAAGGGTGTAGAAATTACGGAAGAAGAAAAGGAAGCCGCGATTTTAGGGATTTTAATGCACGATATTGGCCATGGACCCTATAGCCATACCCTTGAATATACGTTGGCTCAGGGGGTAAATCACGAGGATATTTCTATCATGCTCATGGAGCGGATGAATATCGAGTTTGGCGGTGCTTTGCGATTGGCCATCGATATTTTTAGGGGCGATTATCACAAGAAACCGTTTCTGCATCAGTTGATTTCCGGTGAGTTGGATATGGATCGCTTGGATTATTTGATGCGCGACAGTTTTTATACCGGTGTGAGCGAGGGGATTGTGGGCGTGGATCGATTGATACATATGCTTAATGTGAAGGATGGCGATTTGGTGGTGGAAGAAAAGGGCATTTACAGCGTAGAGAAATTTTTGGTTGCCAGACGATTGATGTATTGGCAGGTTTATTTGCATAAGACGGTAATTGCTGCCGATGCTTTGCTGGTTTCTATTTTGCAGAGAGCCAGAGAAATGGCAAAAACGGGGTCGACCTTAGGCAGTTATCACCCTTTGATGCATTTTTTGTTCAAGGATGTGAATCCAGACGATTTCAATGAAGAGGATTTGGATTTATTTGTGCTTTTAGACGATATCGATATTATGTCGGCCATCAAAGAATGGCAGTTTCACGAGGATCCAATTTTGAGTGAGATGAGTAAGCGATTGCTGAGACGACATTTGCCAAAGATCAAGGTACAATTGGAGCCGATTGATTTTGGGGTGAAGCAGTTGATGCGTTCACAGGCTGCTTCTATTTTTGGCGTAAGCGACGAACGTATTTTGGATTATTTTGTCCACGTAGGTGTTTTGAAGAACGATGCTTATCGCAGTGAGGGCGGAGGAATTCGTATATTAAAAAAAGATGGCAGTGTTGTGGATGTGGCGGCGGCGAGCGACAATTATAATCTGGATAGTTTGAAGGATACTGTTACCAAATATTACATCACGTACTGGGAGTTTTGAGAAAAAATAAATTTAGCAGCAAGGGTCCTCAATTGAGTAATCAGTTGCAAAATACACCGAGGGGTGGGAAATGGGCGAGTAAGTTTGAAGATCCTAACGCATCAAAAGGAAAGGGGAAGGCAGACGATGTGAAGGCAAAGAAGGGGTTGGGTCAGCACTTTTTAAATGATTTGAGCATCGCAGAGAGAATTGCGAATTTGGTGGACGGGGGAATGGAGCACGTGGTGGAGATTGGTCCGGGTATGGGGGTAATGACGAAATATTTGTTTGAGCGATTTGGCGGCAAATTGATGTGTGCGGAGATCGATACTGAATCGATAGAGTATTTGGCGAATCAGGCTTGGGCGAGCGGGCTTAAGGTTTGGAAGGGGGATTTTTTACAAGCTCCGGCGGAAGATTGGGTTGCCATCGGCAAGCGGATGGCCATTGTGGGTAATTATCCGTATAATATTAGTACCCAAATTGTTTTTAAGATGTTGGAGTGTGGCGTGAGGGTTGATCAGTTTTCTGGCATGTTTCAGAAGGAGGTAGCGGAAAGATTGTGTGCGGGCGAAGGGAACAAGGATTATGGGATTACGAGTGTTTTATTGCAGGCATATTATAAGTGCAGTTATTCTTTTACGGTTCATGAGGGGTCTTTCAATCCACCGCCGAGAGTCAAAAGTGGTGTAATCGATTGCCGATTAAAGGCGGAGCTTCCGGATTGTGATTACGGGGCATTAAAATTGGTGGTGAAAACGGCATTTTCTCAGCGGAGGAAGACATTGTCTAATGCATTAAAACCTTTGACATCGGCGCGCGAAAAATTTGTGTTGCCAGAAAAATGGGGTGGAATGCGCGCCGAACAAATCCCGGTAGCGGATTATTTGTTTTTGGCAAAATCTTGGATTGAAAGCAAGTAATTTCTTATTTGAATTGATTCATAATAAATGCGTTCAACTCAGTTTGATGGAGGAGTTCAATTGATGCCTGTAGTAAAAGTGTAAAATTCTAGTTAAAATAACGTCTTGCACTTTGTAAAACCTTTGTAAAAACTCTAAATTTGCGCATTGAAAATCCTTAAAAAGGCTCAAGAAATGATGCTCACACTACCTAAAAAATCATTCAACTTATTGAATAAGAAGTTGTTATCATTGTTGATGGCTTGCATGGCCACGGGAATGTCTTTTGCGCAAGCAGCAGGCGATGTAATTCAACCACCCCAAGAATTTGATCCTAGCAGTTGGAATTGGATGAATATTTTGATCTGCGTGTTGATTTTGTTGATTGTTTTGGTCATTGCTCGGTCTTTTGATATTGGAAGCTTAGCAGAGAAAATCACAGGTAAAAAGATTGTGAATCCTCACAAGATAAATGCGATTGTGGGTGTTGTATTTTTGATTTTGAGCTTTATTGGTGTGTGGTATGAAATTAAATACCACGGCAAGTATTTACTATTGTCGAATGCCGCTTCTGCGCACGGTGCCGAATTGGATTCAATGTTCATGTGGACATTCTGGTTCACTTTTGTAGTATTCATTTTCACAGAATTTTTGTTGTTCTACTTTATGATTCGCTACTACTATCGTGAAGATCGTAAAGCGGATTATTTCTTTCATAATAATAAATTAGAGATTGTTTGGACTATCGTTCCAGCAATTGTATTGACATTCTTGGTATTGCGTGGATTTAATGTTTGGACAAAAATTACGCAGACTCCAAACGACAAAGCCGAGGAGGTAGAAATTTTTGGTTATCAGTTTGGTTGGAAGGCTCGTTATGCGGGAGAAGACAAGAAATTGGGTGAGAATAGCTTTGTAATGATTTCTGGTACGAATCCTTTGGGATTGGCAGTGGAAGATGAGGCTGATAAATTGAAGGCTTCTTTGCAAACAGAAATCGACGAGATCAAAGCGAAGTTGGCATCGGCTGGTGATTCAACCACGGTTTGGAGAGCGGCTTTGAATAAAATGGAATCTACTGGGTTGAAAAATACCTATGAGTCAGAATATGACGCGTTGAGAGAAAAGGTATTGGATGCCGAAAGCGGTGCCTATGTCCGTCTGATGGAAAAGGAAATCAAGCGCAAAGAAACGAACATCAAGCGTGTAGACTTGTTCAAGAGTAAGCCAGAGATTTTCAATAAGGACGCTTATGATGACCGTGTAACTACAGAAATCGTATTGATTAAGAACAAGCCTTACATGTTCCGTTTCCGTGCACGCGACGTGATTCACTCTGCTTACATGCCTGAATTCCGTGCCCAGATGAACTGTGTACCAGGAATGAGTACAGTGTTCCCATTTACGCCTATCAAAACAACGGAAGAAGCGCGTAAGGCAAAGGGAAACGACAAATTCGATTATTATTTGTATTGCAACAAAATATGCGGTGCGGCCCACTACAACATGAAAATCAAGATTACTGTTGTGGGTTCAGAAGCTGAATATAAAACATGGTTGGTTGCGCAAGCCAAGGTAGTTGCTCCTCCGGTTGAGGCTACTCCTGCATCACCCGCGTCTGACTCAACTGCCGTTGTACCCGCCATTGCCGTTAACTAATTTATCAATTAAAAAAGAATCAATCATATTCATATGAGCACTTCAGCATCACACGCAGCAGATCACCACGGTCACGATCACCATCACAAGGAATCGTTTATTAGCAAGTACGTTTTCTCGATGGATCACAAGATGATCTCCAAGCAATTCTTAATTACAGGAATTATTATGGGGGTTATTGGAATGGGTATGTCGTTGTTATTCCGTTTGCAATTGGCATGGCCAGACGAGCAATTTGGTATTTTAGAAATGTTATTAGGCAAATGGGCCGTTGATGGAAAATTGGATCCTAACTTTTACATGGGATTGGTTACCATTCACGGTACGATCATGGTATTTTATGTATTGACAGCTGGTCTGAGCGGTACATTTAGTAACCTATTGATTCCATTGCAATTGGGTGCCCGTGATATGGCATCTCCGTTCATGAACATGTTGAGTTATTGGTTCTTCTTTGTTTCCAGCGTTGTATTGTTGATCTCCGTAGGCGTTGAAACAGGGCCGGCTTCTGCAGGTTGGACAGTATATCCTCCTTTGAGTGCTTTGGAAAAGGCGATGCCTGGTTCTGGATTGGGTATGACGTTGTGGTTGGTTGCTATTGCATTGTTTATCATTTCAGCTTTGTTGGGTGGTATGAACTATATCGCAACAGTATTGAACCAACGTACAAAAGGTATGAGCATGAATCGTATGCCATTAACCATTTGGGCTTTCTTGTTCACTGCCGTTTTAGGATTGTTGTCGTTCCCGGTATTGTTGGGCGCTTCTTTGTTCTTGATTTTCGACCGTAGTTTCGGTACTTCATTCTATTTGAGTGATATTTACTTGGAGGGTATCGGAGCACTTGAAAACGTAGGTGGTAGCCCAGTATTGTATCAACACTTATTTTGGTTCTTAGGTCACCCTGAGGTATATATCATTTTGATGCCTGCTTTGGGTATCACATCGGAGGTAATTTCTACCAATGCTCGTAAGCCAATCTTTGGTTATACTGCGATGGTTATCTCTTTGATGGGTATTAGCATTCTTTCTTTCATCGTATGGGGACACCACATGTTTATCACAGGTATGAATCCTTTCTTGGGATCTGTATTTATGATTTTGACATTGATTATTGCGGTGCCATCGGCGGTGAAGGCGTTTAACTATTTAACTACGTTGTGGCGCGGTAATTTGCGCTTTACTCCAGCGATGTTGTTCTCTATTGGTTTGGTGAGTTTCTTCATCTCTGGTGGATTAACAGGCATTTATTTGGGTAATGCGGCAATGGATATCCAGTTGCACGATTCATATTTCGTTGTAGCTCACTTCCACTTGGTAATGGGTAGCGCTGCAATTTTTGGAATGTTTGCGGGTATTTACCATTGGTTCCCTCGCATGTACGGTAGAATGATGAATAATACTTTGGGTTATTTCCACTTCTGGTTAACCTTCGCTTCTGCTTATTTGGTTTTCTTCCCAATGCACTTTATGGGATTGGCCGGCGTTCCACGTCGTTACTACCAATTCACTTTGATGGAAGATTTCAGTGTTTGGGCTGATGTAAATAAATTGATTACAATTTCAGCGATTGTGGGTGGTTTTGCTCAGTTGTTGTTCCTTTACAACTTCTTCGTAAGCATCTTCAGAGGTAAGAAAGCCGATCAGAATCCATGGTTGTCGAATACGTTGGAATGGACATCTCCAATGGATGTGCGTTTGCACGGAAACTGGCCTGGTGAATTGCCAACTGTGTATCGTGGTCCTCACGAATACAGTCGTCCTGACCGTGAATTGGATTACTTCCCACAGAACGAGCCCGATGAGAGTGCACCAGAGGTTTTTGAACCTGTTGTAACAGTTCAGGCTCCAAAAGAGGAAGAAGTTCCAGTTGAAAACAGTGTATTCTTTGCAGCCATCAAGCGTGTATTCGGTTTGAGCCGTTAATGCAACGCAGCAACGATATTATATTGAAATTATACAGACGGATAGGTTTATTTACCTGTTCGTCTGTTTTTTTATTGTTCTTTTTGGGAGGACTGGTTCGCGCTACTGGAAGTGGCATGGGATGTCCGGATTGGCCCAAGTGTTTTGGCTTGTGGGCGCCGCCCAATTGTGAGTGTAAATTGCCCGCCAATTATCAAGAAATATATTTGCAAAAGCGTTTACAAAAGGTTGAGCGATTTGCCAAGGTATTAAATGGAATGGGTTTTCACAATGCGGCAAATCGTTTGCTTACAGACCCATCAGTTAAGGCCCCTGAGGAGTTTCATCCAGTGAAAGCATGGATTGAGTACATCAATCGTTTGTTTGGCGTTTTAAGCGGTTTGTTTGCGTTGATCTACTTTGGGCTGATGCTTCGCTATCGCAAAATCATTCAGGGCAAGCGATGGGGTGTATTGGGCCTCATCTTCTTGTTATTGAATGGTTGGTTGGGTAGTTTGGTAGTGGCTACGAATTTGTTACCGGGTATTGTTACACTGCATTTTTTACTGAGCTTCATGTGTCTTTTTGCTTACATGGTTTCCATGCATCGGGCGCAATCGTTTAGGTTTGAGCACACAGAAATTTTATCCTCCCGCAATTGGTTTGCGGTTTGGGCGGTGGTTTTTGTGGTTTTGATTTTGGGTGCCTGGACGCGAGAGCAAGTGGATCAGATGCGTTTGGCTGGAACATTATATGTAGACGCAGATGAAACGGCGTTTTTGGGGTGGGGGATGTTGGATGTTTTTTCGATGGACTGGCTTTTTTCCTTGCATCGCTACGTTCCTTTTGTGATTTTGGGTTGGATGTTGTGGTTGATTGGGAAGGAGCCTAAAACAACAGTGGAATCGGGGTTCAAATCGAAATTACGCAGACCGCTGTGGGTAATTTCTATGATATGTATCGTACAGATTGCGTTGGGGGTAATCCATATTTGGTTTGTGATACCATCTTGGACACAAGTTTCTCACGTTGTGGTGGGTAGCGGCTTAATTAGCTATATTTTTGCAGTGTATTTATCAACCCTTTCAATTAAGTCAACCCATTCATGAATCCAACGGTAAAAGCCTTCGCCCAATTAATCAAATTCCGGCTTACGGCGAGTGTTGCGGCAACATCGGTTTTTGGATATATTTTGGGTTGTAAGCTAAATGCAGATGGTGACTGGAAGAGTTTATTTGATTGGGTGACATTTTCGGGTGTGTTGATCGGTGGGATGTTGGTGGTTTTTGCATCAAACGGCCTCAATCAGATCATCGAAAAGGAAAATGATGGCAAGATGACGCGTACTGCACAAAGACCCATTGTTGAAGAAAGAATTTCATTGTCCCAAGCCATTACTTTTTGTTGGATCACGGGCATTTTGGGAATGCTTATTTTGTCGTTCACAACGCCTTTCGTGGCTGTATTCCTGTCGGGCTTATCATTGGTGATGTATGTCTTTGTTTACACACCCATGAAGCAAACTACCAATATGTCGGTTATGATTGGTGCAATCCCTGGCGCTTTACCACCACTGATTGGTTACACTGCGGTTGTGGGTAGAATTGATGAGCCGGGCATGATGTTATTTTTGGTGCAGTTTTTTTGGCAATTTCCTCATTTTTGGTCGATTGCTTGGTTGCTACACGACGATTATCAGAAGGCGGGTTATTGGTTGTTGCCATCGTCTGGTGGACGGGATAAAAAGAGCGGTTATCAAATACTTACGTATACGGTTTTATTAATTATCATCAGTATGACACCGATTTATTATGGCATGGCGGGCCCTAAATCGTTGATTTTGATTCTTCCCATGTCGATTTGGTTGTTGATGAAATCGGTTAACTTGTTTCGAAGTTTAGAGATTCCGGATGCCCGAAAATTGTTGTACGCAACTTTGGTTTATACCCCTTTGGTTTTTTTAGGATATATCATTTTTTAATATGGAAAACAGCATCAATAAGAAAATCAAAGATCCAACACCTTTGATTCCACCGGCGAAGTTCACTTTGTGGTTGTTTATGTTGGCGAGTGCAATGTTATTTGCGGCTTTTGTGAGTGCTTTTGTGGTTCACATGCCCGATGGGGAGGCAAAAAAGATGTGGACATCGTTCGATTTGCCCATTTACTTTTTTTATTCTTTGATAATTGCTGTGGCTTGTTCGGTTACGATTCAATTGGCAACCAACGCTGCCAAACAGGATGAATTGAGTAAGAACAAATGGATGATTGTGGTAACCTTGGTGTTGTCGGCCTTGTTTACAGTATCACAATATTTAGGATGGAAGCAATTGGTTAATATGGATTTAACTTTCGTAAATCGTAGACCTGAAGACATTTCAGCGAGTTATGTTTGGGTAATTACAGTGTTGCATTTCATTCACATTTTGGCAGGAGTTATCTTGCTTTTGGTCGCCCTTTTCAAATCAATCAAATTGGAAATCCACAAGAAAAAAATCACCTTTATGTCAATTACGAGTACTTATTGGCATTTTGTGGGATTTCTGTGGTTTATATTGTATTTATTTCTTTATTTCGCAAGGTAATTTTTCCCAATGGCAAATCAAACAACAACAGCAGCATCTTTTGAAAACCAACCCACTTGGGCAGGAGGTCGTTCTCCTTTCAATGTGAGTTATGGAAAATTGATGATGTGGATCTTTCTTTTATCGGATGCGTTCACATTTTCATCATTATTGGTACAATATGGTACACAGCGTTTTTCGAACGTAGTTACGGCAATAACTACCAAATGGCCTGATCCAGCGTCGATTTTCAATCACTTCCCAGGAATGCATGGCTTTCACTTGCCATTGTTGTTTGTGAGTGTAATGACGTTCATCTTGATTTTAAGTTCTGTAACCATGGTATTGGCGGTTGAAGCGGGTCACCGTAACAGCAAGAAAGAAGTTGCAAAATTTATGATTTATACCATTTTGGGTGGATTGGCATTCTTAAGCTGTCAGGCTTGGGAGTGGTACACTTTCATTCACGAGGGAGCTCGTTTGGATGGCAATACTTTTGGAATCACGAAACAGGGATATGATCACCTACATAGTGTCAGTTTTGGAAGTCATTTCGAATGGGAAGTGGGCGATAGAACCTTTGGACCTGTTCCATTTGCGGCATTGTTCTTTATTGTAACGGGTTTCCACGGTTTCCACGTATTTAGTGGTGTGGTAATCAATGTGGTTGTTTATATCATGACGGTTCGCGGTGTATTTGAACGTCGGGGTCATTACGAAATGATTGAGAAGGCCGGTTTGTATTGGCACTTCGTGGATCTTGTTTGGGTATTTGTATTTACCTTCTTCTACCTCATCTAATTGTTAAATAGTATCAGTATGGAATTCTATAATAAACCTGGAGATTACGACGCAATCAATTACATTCCTCATACCGAAAGTCATGGTACAAAGGAACTTTGGAAGACATTTTGGTTGTTGTTAGGGATTACCCTTTTTGATTTTATGATTTATTTTGTGATGCCAGCAAGTGGCTTCAGAAACTTTATATTTATCTTTTTTGGATTGGTTAAAGCTTATTTCATTGTGGGTGCTTTTATGCACTTGAAGCATGAGAAAATGACTTTGGCCTTAATTATTTTGGTACCCACCATTTTCATTTGCGGATTAATCATCGGACTGTTGTACGAGGGTTCTGCATTGGAAGTGATGAAGTCGATGTAATTCATGAGCAATATTGGCAACAAATTCAAAATGGCCGCGATCGCGGCCATTGTCATTTTACCCATCATTGGTATCTTGATGTTGGCCCGCGCAAAGTGGGTGCATCAGGAATTGCCTTATTTGGGTGAGACGGTTGTTGCTGCAAATGGTACCAAAGAGTATCATACGGTGAGCGATATTCAATTGATAAATCAGCATGGTCAGCCTATCAGTTTGGATGATTTCGATTCCTGTATTATCGTTGCTAACATCTTTTTTGCTTCATGTGCTGAAGTTTGTCCGGCCATGAACAAGCAAGTACAAGTGATGGCTGAGGAATTTAGGCCATTTCCTAACGTGCGTTTTTTAACGGTTACGATAGATCCGGAGCGTGATTCGATTCCAGTTTTAGCCAAATATGCCGATGCGTATCGTGCAGATTTATACAAGAGAACTTTTGCCACTGGAAGTAAGCGTGAGATTTATGATTGGGTGATGAGTGATTTGTTATTGGCTTCGGAACAAAGGGGTCAGGATTTTATTCACGACGATCGGGTTGTGATCATCGACAAGGCAAGACATATTCGCTCGATTTTGGAAACATCGGGAAAGAACTATACGCAGAAGTTGCAGAGAGTAAAAAGAATACAGGACGATATAAATAATTTGCTATATGAATACAGAAAAAACGACTTGGATAAGTGACAAGGGATTTTTCCGCTTGGTGGTAATCATCACAATTGCTGTGATGGGATTGGTTACTTTGTTGCAGTATTTGCCAGCAGAGATGCGCCCAACGGCTGAATTTGCGAAAGTGTTACCCTTTGTGAATGCTACGCTAAATACATTGGTGTCGATTGCCTTGGTTTTAGGTTTGATAGCTATCAAATCGGGTAAAAAGGGAGTTCATCAGGCGTATATGTTAACGGCCTTTATTTTATCTACGGTTTTCTTGTTGAGCTATGTGACATACCACACTTGCACGGAGCATACGGTTTTTGGAGGTGAGGGCACGGTTAAATACGCTTATTATATCATATTGACGAGTCATATTATATTGGCGGCTGCGGTGTTACCGATGGTTCTATATACGATGTATTACAGCACATCAGGTAATTTTGTTAAGCATAAGAAGTGGGCAAAGGTGACTTTCCCGATTTGGTTATATGTTTCAGTAACGGGCGTCATAGTTTATTTTATGATTGCGCCGTATTATACGTTTAAATATTATCCCTTTTGATATGAAACGTTGGTTAGCGACATTCGCTCTAATATTATTCTCTGTAGTTACGGTTTACGCACAATGTCCGATGTGTAAGGCAGCTTTAACAATGAACAGGGAGCATTCTAAAAATAAGCCGATTGTTGGCAATGGTATCAACAAAGGAATTTTAATGCTATTGGCGACGCCCTATGTTTTGTTAGGGACGGCGGGTGTTTTCTTTTATCACTATAAGAGAAAACAAAAAAATGCCCGCTAAACGACCTGGATTGGTTCCATTTTTGGCATGTAAATGTCCAAAATGTGGCGAAGGGAGAGTGTTTAACAATGGCTTGATTTCTTTCAAATTCGCTGAAACGCGTTACGTATGTCCCTTGTGCAATTTTTCTTTTGAACCCGAAACAGGGTTTTTTTACGGTGCGATGTATTTCAGTTACGCGCTGATTGTGGGGTTGATTATTACTTGCAGTATTATTTTTTATGCAGCAGGGATGTTTGATTATGCCATTGTAGGAATTCCTACGGTCATAATAATCATGGTGCCCTTGATTTTTCGTTATAGCAGAATGATGATGCTTTACATCGTGTATCCTTTAGTTTACAAGGACAAATTCTACGGCAAGCCTTAGTTGACCCTCATATTAATGGGTACTTGAAAGTACGCATTGATATTCTTGCCTTCATGGGTGGCAGGAATCCATTTTGGGCATAAATAGAAAATGCGGATCGCTTCTTTGCCAAATTCGGGACAAGCGCTGCTGCCTTCCATGATTTGACATCTACTTACAAATCCGTTTCTGTCGACCATAAAACGTATCAAAACATATCCATTAATATTTGCGTCAAGGCATCGACCTGGATAAACAAATTCATTGGATACGTATCGTAAGAAAAGATCTTCTCCTCCCAGGAATCTAGCACTCTTAATTTCTTTGTTCGGTATTAGTGTGTCGTTTTGCATACTTTCTTGACTGGGCAATAAGGCGGATAACTCCATTAATACCAGGCAATTTTCATTTATGACTTTTCCTTTGTTCGATTTGAATGGGGTGAATAGGGTTTTGCGCAATTCACAGGCCAGCTTGCTTTGTATTGATGTATCGGGTAGATTGCTGTCGAATATTTCAACATAATCTACCTTCCCTTTTTTACTCACTTTGAGGTTTAGAAGGAAGACCAATTTCCCTTGTTTGTCCACCAATTGATTGAGTTCTGGAATTGTTGATTTTACAGCGCTATCCAAAGATTTCCAGCCCATAACGGGTGCTGGGGATCCATTATGACGCCACCAGTTGACATATTGCTTTGATAGCACTGGCGGTTTTGCGAGTTGCGTGTTTTTGTTCGATCGTATGAATGCCGTACTGATGTGAGTCTGTGATTTTGATATGCCTTTCGATGTGATTAATGTCAAAAGGCCAATGCAGATTAGGTGAGCAGAATTCTGACCGATGATTCGTGTGAAACCGCTGATGAATGAATTCCTTGAGATGGAATATTGTTTCAATGCCGAAATGGTATTTTGTTGGGTCATTCTTTTGTTCATATTGGTCGATCGACTCGGGGTGTTCAAAAATATGATAAATGGGTGGGAGTTTGGATATGTGTGTGCTTGGATTTTCCTCTGGGATTTGGATGGATGCTCGCCATTTGCGATTTCTTTAGTGATTTCGGTGGTGGTTCGCCATTCGGGTTTTTGAGAAACTTATGGTTTGCGTTTTCAAAAAGAGGCCGGCCGGGGTTTCCCCGGCCGGCCGTCATTCAATTAATAGGAATATTTGATTGTATTCAATGCAATATGCAATCATTATGAATCGCAATGTGCCAATTCACACTTGGGCGCGTTGTCTTAGTCGGGCTGTACCGCCAAAATCTCTTCACCACCGGCCATTTTTGCGCGAATTTTCGCTTCGATTTCTGCCATCATTTCTGGATTGTCTTGGATGAGTTCCTTTACGGCATCTCTTCCTTGACCCAATTTTGTGGTATCGTAGCTGTACCAACTTCCACTCTTTTGAATGATGTTGGCATCCACGGCGATATCCAATACTTCACCGGCTCTGCTGATGCCTTTGCCGTACATGATATCAAATTCAACGACTTTAAATGGCGGAGCGACCTTATTCTTGGCCACTTTTACCTTTGTACGGTTACCCATTACATCGTCGCCATCTTTGATTTGTGCGTTTCTACGAATATCCAAGCGGATAGAAGCGTAGAATTTCAATGCATTACCACCGGTTGTGGTTTCAGGATTTCCAAACATCACGCCGATTTTCTCACGAAGCTGGTTGATGAAAATACAAATACAACCCGTTTTGCTAATTGTACCTGTTAACTTTCTTAACGCTTGGCTCATCAATCGGGCATGTAATCCCATTTTGCTATCGCCCATGTCGCCTTCGATTTCAGCACGTGGTACCAACGCAGCAACAGAATCTATCACCAAGACATCGATTGCACCAGAGCGGATTAGGTTGTCGGCAATTTCCAACGCCTGCTCCCCGTCGTCCGGTTGAGAAATCAATAGATTAGAGGTATCGATACCCAAATTTTCGGCATAGAGTTTATCGAATGCGTGTTCCGCATCAATAAATGCACAAATACCGCCTTTTTTCTGTGCTTCGGCGATTGTGTGCAGAGCGATGGTTGTTTTACCACTGCTCTCCGGGCCATAAATTTCAACAATTCTACCCCTTGGGAACCCACCTACGCCCAAAGCCAAATCCAAACCAAAGGAACCTGTAGAAATTACATCTACAACTACGCTACGCGTATCGTCCATCTTCATCACCACGCCCTTACCATAGGTTTTCTCCAAACGCTCGATGGTTTGTTTGAGGGCCTTCATTTTTTCTTGCTGTTCACTCATAACTATATGTTTTAATTATCCGTTTAAATGGTCTATCTGATTTCAAAACTAACAAACTTGTTTATATAATTGTCAAATATATGATTAAAAATTTATCAACAATGAGAAAAAGCACAGAAAATGGGGTGGATTTGCGAATTTTGCAAAACAAATTTTTAGCCAATGGAAAAACTGCAATGGATAACAGTGAATTGCTAGTTTTGGTTTTGGGCAATGGCAGAAAGACGGTGAGGTCGAGGCATTTGGGTGAGCGACTATGGAATTACTGCAACGGAGATTTGCGGAATCTGGGTCAGATGAGCATGGAGGAATTGTTGCAGGTGGATGGTTTGGGGTCTGCGGGTGTGGTTACTTTGGCCGCGGCATTTGAGTTAGGCAGGCGACGGGTGATAGATGAACCGAGGCCTAGGCAGATTAAAAATCCAACGGATGCCATTGCTTTGTTTCGTCCGCTGTTTATTGATTCGGTGGTAGAGAGTTTTTACGTGGGGTATTTGAATCGTGCAAATCGGATTTTGCGGATGGAATGTGTGAGTATCGGTGGAATGGCTGGGACGGTGGTAGATGTCCGTTTGGTTTTCAAGCGGGCTTTGGAATTGCGGGCCACGGGTTTGGTTTTTAGTCACAATCATCCATCGGGCAACGACAAGCCGAGTGATGCGGATCGCAATTTAACGAAGCAATTTGTGCAAGCGGGCAGGTTATTGGATATCACGATAATCGACCATATTATCATTGCGGGTTCTAGGCATTTTAGCTTTGCGGAGGAGGGAACTTTGAGTCAGATGTGATGGGTCTGTATAAGAGGAGCGATAAAATTTAAAAAAAAGTATATTTTGCTCTGTTTTGTGGTTCTGAATTCTTTGGGATACGTTAAATTTGCATCTTTATGAACCAATTCAACGCCCTTTATTCGGAGTCGTTTTCGGACCGTCACATCGGACCAAGACAAAGTGATTTGAATGCCATGCTTGCCACCATTGGTGTGAAGAGTTTGGATGAGTTGATCGACCATGTTGTTCCAAGCAACATCCGATTGCCGAAACCTTTGAATGTTGATGCGGCGGTGAGCGAGGTTCAATTCTTGTCGATGTTGCGTGAAAAAGCATCAAAAAACAAGATGTACAAGAGCTACATCGGGATGGGATATTATAATAACCATACGCCTGGCGTGATTTTGCGTAACATTATGGAAAATCCAGGTTGGTATACCCAATACACCCCTTATCAGGCAGAAATTAGTCAGGGAAGATTGGAAGCGTTGTTGAATTATCAGACAATGGTGATCGACCTTACCGGTATGGAGTTGGCCAATGCATCGTTGTTGGACGAGGGTACTGCGGCTGCGGAGGCAATGAATATGTTCTATGGCTTGGATAAGAAGAGTGCGGCGCATCGCTTTTTTGTTGATAACAGCGTATTCCCCCAAACCGTTGATATTTTGATTACTCGCGCGGAGCCTATCGGCATTGAGATTGTACGAGGCGATTATAAAACATTTACTGCGGATGCTTCTTTCTTTGGTGCTTTGGTACAATATCCAAATGCTGAAGGAAGTATCGAAGATTATAGAAATTTCGTGAGTGCTTGCAAGTCGGTGAATGTAAAAACTTGTTTTGCTTCCGATTTGATGGCTTTAACGTTGTTAACCCCTCCGGGTGATTTTGGTGCGGATTGCGTAGTGGGTAATACCCAGCGTTTTGGGGTTCCATTGGGTTTTGGCGGACCTCATGCGGCATTTTTTGCAACTAAAGACGAGTTCAAGCGTTCTATCCCAGGTCGTATCATTGGTGTATCTGTTGATGCACAAGGCAATCGTGCGTTGCGTATGGCTTTGCAAACGCGTGAGCAACACATCAAACGTCAGAACGCTACTTCTAACATTTGTACTGCACAGGTATTATTGAGTATCATGGCCGGTATGTACGGTGTTTATCATGGTCCCGACGGATTAAAGAAAATTGCTCAGCGCATTCATGCGTTGGCAGTTTCTTTGGGCGATGCCATCGTAAAGTCTGGTAATGGAAATTATAGCTTAGAGCACAATCATTTCTTTGACACGATTTTTATCAAAGTACCAAGTGTTGAGACAATTCAAGCGTTGGCACTGGCTCAGGAAATCAATTTGAGATACGAAAACGGAATGGTTGGTATTTCTGTCGATGAGACTACTAATATGTCCGATGTTGAAAAACTGGTGAGCATTTTCGCTCGCGGTGTTGAAAATACAGCAGCAAAAACAGAGGGTTCTGTATCGCACAAATTGCCTGCGGCCTTGGTTCGTGAGAGCAATTTCATGTTGCACCCTGTGTTTAACCGTTACCACTCAGAGCATGAGATGTTGCGTTATATCAAATCATTGGAAGCCAAAGATTTGAGTTTGTGTCATTCCATGATTTCTTTGGGTAGCTGTACCATGAAGTTGAATGCAACCACTGAGATGATTCCAGTAACATGGCCCGAGTTCAACAGTTTGCACCCATTTATTCCAATGGATCAAGCGAAGGGCTATATGGAGATCATTGAGGAATTGAATAAGGATTTGAGTGAGATTACCGGATTCTACACCATGAGCATGCAACCAAACTCTGGTGCTCAAGGTGAGTATGCTGGTTTGATGGTGATTCGTGAATATTTCAAGGATCGCGGCGAATCGCACAGAAACATCGCATTGATTCCATCGAGCGCACACGGAACCAACCCAGCTTCGGCGGTGATGGCGGGTATGCAAGTGGTGGTATCGCAGTGTGATGAAAACGGAAACATCGATGTGGAGGATATCCGCGCGAAGGCTCTGCAATACAAAGACAATTTGGCTTGTTTGATGGTGACTTACCCAAGTACGCACGGGGTGTTTGAGGCTGCGATTACCGAATTAACAGATATCATCCACCAAAATGGTGGACAGGTTTATATGGATGGCGCGAACATGAATGCGCAGGTTGGATTGACATCGCCCGGTATGATTGGGGCCGATGTGTGTCACTTGAACTTGCACAAAACATTCTGTATCCCTCACGGGGGTGGTGGTCCTGGAATGGGTCCGATTGGTGTTGCCAAGCACTTGGCTCCTTATTTGCCAGGTCATGCCGTGATAGATATGGGTCCTGAAAAGGCGATGCATGCAGTGAGTGCCGCTCCTTGGGGCAGTGCGAGTATTTTGTTAATCAGCTATGCTTACATCAAAATGATGGGTGGCGAGGGTCTTACGAATGCGACGAAGTATGCGATTTTGAATGCCAACTATATCAAGGCGAGATTGGAATCTGAGTATCCAGTATTGTATAAAGCAGCGAACGGATTTGCGGCCCACGAGATGATTTTGGATACCCGTAAATTTAAGACCAGCTGTCATGTAGAAGCGGAAGACATAGCCAAGCGTTTGATGGACTACGGATACCATGCACCTACGTTAAGTTTCCCAGTTGCGGGTACTTTGATGATTGAACCTACTGAGAGCGAAAGCAAAGAGGAATTGGATAAGTTTTGCGATGCGATGTTGAGTATTCGTGAAGAGATTCGCGAGGTTGAGGGGGGTAAGTATTCTCAGGACAACAACGTATTGAAGCATTCTCCACATACTTCTACGGTTGTGATTTCAAACGATTGGGATCGCGAGTATTCACGTGAGAAGGCGGCTTTCCCGTTGGATTCTATCCGTATGGGTAAGTTTTGGCCAACGGTTTCTCGTGTGAACAGCACGGTGGGGGATCGCAATTTGATTTGCGCATGTATTCCTGTTGAGGCATACGCTGAGGCTGCGGCATCGAATTAATTTGAATTATATTTACGGCGTGATCAAGCGCTGGAAAAATAGCATTTTGGAAAGAACTGGGCCATGGGTCTGGTTCTTTCTGTTTTATGCGGTTTGGGGGTTTTTCACGCTCGACGATTATGGGGTGCATTTGGATGAGATTACGCAGCGCACAATCGGGATGGAGAACAACCGATTTTTGAGCGGGCGGGTGGGGTTTGATAAGGTAGAGGAGCATAAGTTTTTTGGTCCGATATGGGAGAGTATGAGTTACTTGGCGGAGCAGGTGGTATTTACAGAGCCGATGCGGACGAAGTTGCTTTTGAGGCGGGCATTGTTGTGGTCGTTTTTTGTCTTTGGGCTATGGCGATTGTATTTGTTGGGATTGCGGAATAACGGTTGGGGGATGTTGAAGTTGATTGGGCAGAGTTCCACGGTGGATTTTGGTTTGATGGATGGTACCCAAAAATCGCGATTGCGGTGGGGGGCGATGTTGCCTGTGCTGATGGTTGCATTGTGGCCAAGGATGTTTGCTGAAGCGCATTACAACACCAAGGATGCATTGTTTTTTGTTTTGGTGCTGTTAGTGGTGGATGGATTGGATAAAGTTTGGCGCAGGGAAAAGCAGCGGTGGGACTGGGGATGGATGGGTGTGATGGGGTTGTTGGGTGTGGCGACCACGATACGCATGGGTGGGGTGTTTGTTTTGGGTTGGGCTATGCTGTGGCCTGTTTTGCAGGGTCTAAATATTCATAAAGCAGAGGTGAAATCGCCAATTTCGGCAAAATCACAAACTACGGAGATTGCTTATAGCGGATTTAAGCTTCTCAGGCAGAGCAATTGGATCTGGTTGCTTTCGGGATTGGTTGCTTTCGCAATGGGATATATTGGTAGTTATCCCTATTTGTGGTTTACAGGTTGGGATGGTCTCGTGGAGG
>Ga0208168_1000124_pt1 | contig 25122 bp, 20 predicted proteins | sample Colrivmet1547A02_FD_187643 | JGI IMG/M metagenome (GOLD analysis project Ga0208168, IMG submission 187643) | Estuarine microbial communities from the Columbia River estuary - metaG 1547A-02 (SPAdes) (version 2) | ecosystem: Environmental > Aquatic > Marine > Intertidal zone > Estuary | place...
ATTTTATAAAATTTAAGTTTGAACTGAAAGTTACACTTTTTTTACCGAGTATTCTTACACGTAGTAAGGAGAAATCATCCAATAAACCACAACACCTGTTACAGCAACATACAGCCAAATAGGAAAGGCAAATCGCGTGTATTTTTTGTGTTTCACATAATTTCCTTCTAAAGCAAATAAATAGGTAAATAATACAAGTGGAATAACAGCGATGCTCAACAGGATATGTGATGCTAATATGAAATAATAGAGGTATTTAATGGAACCAACATTTGCATCAACGATTCCGTCATGGTTCAAATCACCGTATAACGTCGTGTCAGATGTCATGTGGTACGCTACATAACAAACAAGGAACAGCAAGCTTATGCCTAAACAAACTTGGATAGTGCGTTGATGCAGCTTCATATTGCCGCTTTTAATGAATACTAAGGCAAGGATCAATAAAACAGCCGTTATTCCATTCAATGATGCGTAAAAAGGCGGTAAAAACGATAAATCGACGCCTTCTACTTTAATTCCAAAAAGTGCCGCTACCGCGATTGGAATAATAATGGAAACAGCAACGACAAGTTTTCTGTATTTTGATGAAGGAAGGTTGTTATTTGACATGGTATTCATAGTTCAAAAGGTTAATTAAATCTGTTTTCAATCGTTTGTATTCTTTTGCATTTACGCTCAAGTCCATGTTGGTCACCGCATAAACACCGCGAACATGTCCTGCTTTGTCAACAAGGGTAAACGAACCCGAGTGGGCGTATCCACCTTCGGCTTCATCGTCTCTTCCCGCAAAGGTTAAAAAGTTTTCGATTCCTAAACGGTGTGTTTCTGCTTCATTCCCCGTGAGAAAATCCCAGTTAGTTGCTGTGATTCCGTGGTCTCGTTTGTATTTAGTTAAAACGAATGGAAGATCATGTGTTGGATTGATACTAAACGATAGAAATTGGATGTGTTTTTTATACTTTTTCGTTTCCTGATTTAGTTTGTTGAATTGCACATTCATAATCGGGCAAATGGTCGGACACGTAGCAAAGAAGAACTCCACAACCCAAACCCGGTTTTTGTAGCTTTCATTCGTTACAAGTAGACTGTCTTGATTTAAAAAAGTGAAGGCGGGAATTTTTGGATAAATAGTATCCGTTATTTCTTTTCCATCCACGGTTTTATAGAGAATGTCTGCGTTACCCAATATAGGAAGTTTCGGTGGAGTCTCGTTGCTGCAAGATTGGAGCAACACAAAAAGCCCAAAAAGAAAAGTTAGTTTAGCCATTTTTTGCCCGTTCTTTATCATATTGCTTTTGAAGCAGGGCAAGGTGTTCTTTCATTCGGCGAATCATTCCCTCTTCATCACCTTTTAAAACCATTCTGAGGTGATTTTGTTTATCGAGTAGGAGCATAAGTGAGGAATAACTTACTCCACCAAAGTATTCTTTCCCTCTTCTGTACAGGCGTTGGTTGTTATGCTTGATGTCATAAACTTTCGCAGGGTCACCTTTTGCAATAATCCAAAGGGATGGATCGTAGTCCTCCACATCGTCTTCGAGCATTTCTCTAATGGTTTGGATTTGTTCGTCGCTTGCTGGACGTCCAAATTCATCCGTAGCGAATGAAATCAGGCGAACTTGCTTCAGCTTTTTGCGTTTGTTTTTACGTATGTGCTGAAATAAAATTTGATTGAAGTGCCAAAGAGAAATACCACATTCTTTTGGACAGGTAGTCTGAATGGTAGAAATGACTACAAGATCACCTTTGTAATCGCTTAGTTTCTTTGTTTGGTATACTCCATTTTCATAGACTTCAAATGAAGGCGCTTTTACCAATCCATAGTCATCTAGCTGTTTGAACTTATGTTCACAGCGACGCGTAGAAATAAGAATTAAGAAAAGCGCTGGGCCAAAAACCAACACCAAGGCTAAAATCGATTTTGCACGACTTCTGGGCTGTTGGGATTGAGGCATGTGTTAGAAACCGAAAGATCTCAATGCAGATGAAACCTCTGTCGCCTCCCATAATCCAATAAAGATTAAGTAAGCGATGAAGATTGCATAAGGAATCAAAATAACGTTTCTAAGGGCTTTTTTCTCGTCACCTAAGTGCATAAACACCATCACAATGTATGCTGCTTTCACAAGCGTCATGATAATGAAGGACCATTTCACGTATGCCCAAGCATCACTGCTTTGTTTGATTAATGCACCCAAGAAAACTTCAACCGTTGTAATAATCGTTAATAAAACAGTTACTTGAACGATTTTCTTACGAATAGACTTCCCTGTCGCCTCGTCGTGGTGGTTGTGCAATGAATATTCAATTAAATCATCTCTTTCCATGAGAATATATTTTAGTGTGATTAAATCAGATCAAGTAGAAGAACGTAAATACAAATACCCAAACTAAATCGACAAAGTGCCAGTAAAGTCCAGTTTTTTCAACCATTTCGTAGTGACCACGTTTGTGGTAAGTTCCACCAAGTACACCAATTAAAATGATGATGTTGATCATTACTCCAGAGAAAACGTGGAATCCGTGGAAACCAGTAATAAAGAAGAAGAACTGTGCGTATTGTTGTGGACCGTATTCATTTTGTTTCATGTTTGCACCGTAAACAACACGGTTTGCTTCACCACTGTAAAGCGCTTCATAGTACATTTTCTCAGCAGCAGCTCCTGTAATTGGCGTTGAACCAATTTCATGTTTAGAACCAGATTTTTTTATGATTAACTTCATCTCATGGTCTTTTGCTTTATTGATTTTAGCAACTGTTCCGTCTGCGAAATGAATGTTTCCACCTTCAAGATGACCTTTTTCAGCTGCATGTTGGAATTCATGCATCAAGTCTTCTTTCATGACTTCGCCAACCTTGTGGTGTTTACCAGTCTCAATGACTGTGAAGTTTTTGATTTCTCCGAAATGACCTTTTACAATTGCTTGTGAACCATCAGCTAACTCAATTTTTCCAAACTCAGAACCGTGAATAAAGTGAGACCATTCCCATGCTTGCGATCCAACAAAGAAGAATCCACCAATAATGGTAGCAATCATCCAGTTTGTTACACCTTTTCTGTCCATTCTGTGTCCAGCTTCAACAGCTAATACCATCGTAACAGAAGAAACGATTAGAATAAACGTCATCAAAGCCACATAAAGTAGGGGATAACCGTGTCCTAAGAAAGGCATGGAATTAAAGGTTTCTTCACCAATTGGCCATGCATCTTGCGCATCGTGACGCGTAAATCCATAAGCAATAAGCAATCCACTAAATGTCAGTGCATCTGACACGAGGAAAAACCACATCATTAATTTACCATAGCTTGTTTGAAAAGGAGATTCTTTTCCACCCCAAAGGGTCTTGGCATCTAGTTGTGTTGTATGTCCAGCCATTTAACTAATTTTTTGCAAGTTTAGTGAATAAATATGAAAAACAAGAGTAAAGCTAACCATAAAACACCTAAAAAATGCCAGAATAATGCGCTCAATCGTAAGGATAAATGGTTCTCTGAATTGAAATTACCTCTAAATGAAGCAGTTGAAACCTTTAATAAATAGATTAACGCAACGAGAACATGGAGTAAGTGAACAAAGGTAATCAGGTAAAGATATTGTGAAGCTGAATCGGCGGATTCCATAGCCTTCACTTGTAAATGTGGCTTAATGGTTTTGCCTTTATACCACAATTTTCTATCCTTGTAATCTAGTTTTTGTTTTTTGTAGAATATCGTAAAGTCTTTTCCGTACTCACCTTTAGCAAAGAAATCACCGCGGTTATCTTTGATGTTTACAGCTAATTGACTTAGGCGAATTTCATCGGTGAATTGCAGCTGAGTGGAGTCATTTGCATATAAAAGTCCTTTTTTGATCACCAATGGCTGATGATTGAAGTATAATTCAAAACGACCATCCGCTTTGGTTAAGCGAAGCGCTTCGTTTTGTTTCACGGTGATAAATTGGTTCATGAAGTTTTGAAATGCCATAAAATCGTTGGCATTCATTACTTTGCCTTCATAAACAAATTTGTTTCCATCCACATCGATGAATTTATCGTTGTATTTTACTTCGTAATAATCACCGTAACGTCCGTCAGTAACGACTAAATTGTTCACTGCATGAAATCCATTTCGAACCAATTCTCCGTATCCTTTGAATTGACAATAGATGAAACCAGCTCCAAAAATCAATGTAGCTGCCATCCAAAGTTTAATTTTTCCTTGCTGATTTTTCTTTGCGCTTTGAATAGCTAGTACAAATGCTAAACTACTTAAGGCAATACTAGCAGTACTGAGCCAAAAGAATGTTGGCATCGGGTATTTTAACCAGAAGGAATCACCCATCGATACGTAGTATCCCGAAGTAAATCCTGCGAACAACATAATTACACTGAAGATCCCTACATAAACAAGGTTTTTCTTCATTTTCTCCTTCACTTCCGGACTAATTTCGTTGGAGAAATCTCTTTTTTTAGTCATTTTTTCTTCGTTTTCGGTGCTCATGGCGTGTTCGATTTAAGGAATGAATGTACGATTTTAGGCGCGATCAAATACGTAAACAAATTGTATGATCGGTAGATAAACAAATGAGGCGAACATAAGTTTACGCGCATCTACAACTTCTAAACTATGATAAAGTTTGTAAGCGTAAAGGAAGAAGCCAATTCCCAATACACTGGCAATAATTAAGGAATAGATTCCTGTCCAGCCCAATAACCATGGAACCAGGCTAAAAGGAATCAGCGCCAAAGCGTAGAGCATAATTTGAAAAGCGGAGTATTTCGATCTCCCGGTTCTTGAAGGCAAAAGAGAAAACCCTGCTTTTTTATAGTCGTCGTAAAGGACCCAAGCAATCGCCCAAAAATGAGGGAATTGCCAGGTGAATTGTACAAAAAACAGTACGCCAGGCTCGAATCCAAATGCGTTTGTATGGGCAATTGCACCTAATAATGGCGGTATGGCACCTGGAAAGGCACCAACAAAAACTGCCCATGGTGTTTTTTGCTTAAGCGGTGTGTAGATGAATACGTAGCTGATAAAGGCGAGCACACCTAAAATGGCACTTTTCCAATTGATTAGTGCTAATAAAATCGTTCCAGTGATTAAAGAGAAGGTGCAAATAATGTAGGCTTCACGCAGGGACATTTGTCCGGTTGGTAAGGGACGGCGGTTGGTTCGGTTCATGAATTTATCTAGATCGCGTTCCCAGATTTGATTGGCACCGTTTGACGCTGCGGTTACGAGTGTTCCGCCAAGCATCAAATAGAAAATCACCAAACCATCTTTTCCTCCAGCAAATAAATACCCAGAAAGGGCAGATAAAATCACCAGAAAAGACAATCTAAACTTGGTGAAAACCAAATAAGTTTTAAAAGTGGATGGAGCTTGAATAGTCTCTTGAGTCATGGTGCAAAATTACGAATTAAGCTTGTTCTTCTACAACATTTTTACAAGGTCTTTTCTTGGGAAACATCATTCTGTTTCATCAGGCGTATAGTAGTCATTTTGAGTGAAGTAGTCAATCATTGCCTCTTTCATTAAATGCTGTTCTTCTTGATGTCCTAGCGCTGGAATCAATTGGTTCAGCTTAAAATGTGGCCATTGGTCTTTATCTCTCCCTTCAAATTCGTAATAACCGTATGGTTCAAGTAGCGTGCAAATGGCAACGTGCATTAATTCAGTCTTCTCTTGTTTGCTAAAATCTTTATAGCCAATTCCGAGTTCATTTACACCAATCAGAAATAACAAAGATGGAACATCTAATCCTGGTCCAAAGTCTTTTTCTAGGCTTTTTTTAACTTTTTGAAATTTCAATTCGATGTCGTGATCCATGGAACAAAAGTACGGAAAGAACAAGCATATAAAACCGTGATTTTAAATTTTTGGACAAAAAAAAGAGGGGACAAGCCCCTCTTCCTTTTATTCAATTATGTGTGTGCATTATTCAACGATCACACGTGAAGTAGAAGTTCCGTTTTCAGAACGAACGATCACTGTGTACATTCCTTGAACAAGGTCAGCTACATTTACATTTGTTGTACCAGCTACTTTGCGAACTGATTTTCCGCTCAAGTCAACTAATTCAATTTCTGTGATTGCTTCAGCAGAAACGATGTTGAAAGATGTTTGAGCTGGATTCGGCATTAATGTGAATGTTGCCGTAGCATTTTCATCTAATCCACTAATACAAGCAACACAACTTTCGTAACAAACAACACCTAAGTCAGCAACTCCAGCAACTGTGTAAACACGGTTAGTGAATCCACCTGATGTGATTGTACATGTCTCACCACCTGCAAATTGCTCAGAAGCGTTCCATCCGTCCAATGTAAATTTGTACTCGATTGTACCGTTCGGCAATGGTAAAGTAACATCCCAAACTCCATCTAAGTTTGCATCAGACATTGGATTAGAAGTCCCGTTCCATCCGTTGAATGTACCGTTGATGAATACTCCTGTAAATGCTGCTCCTGTGTAGTTATTCATGTCTACTTTGAAGGTAACGTTCGCTGTACAAAATGAACAGCTTTCGTAACATACTGCGCCTAAGTTAGCATCTCCAACTACTGTGTAAGAACGGTTAGTAAATCCACCGCTTGTTATTGTACAAGTTTCACCACCAGCAAACTGCTCCGAGTTAGCCCAGTTGTCTAAAGAGAATTTGTATTCAATAGCTCCTGGATTAATTGGTAAAGTAACTTCCCAAATACCATCTAAGTTAGCATCTGTCATTGGGTTTGCGTTCCCACTCCACCCGTTGAATGTACCACTAACATAAACGTTTGTAAATGCAGGTCCTGTGTAGTTATTCATATTCACTTGGAACGTGATTAATGGTGTTGCAGCTTGTATAATTTGTGTTTTTTGGTAGGTAAACTGCCAAAATCCAGGTCCAAAATTGATGGTTGCCGTCATCGTGTTTCCTCCATTAGAGAAAGCCACGTCATACGTGATACTTGCTGCTGCGTTTGCTGGGTTATTAATTTCAGCACCATTGATTACTTTTGCTAATCCAATATGAGCACCTAGTCCATTAACTGTCAATGTTCCTGCAGTTGCATCAAAGTTGTAAGTTGCTTGACCACCAACGTGTGGAGCTACTGGAGTACCACAAGCATCTGGAGTAGCGCCTTGCCATCCTTCTAACCAAGTACTATTGTCCATATAATGCGTCATTGATCCTCCTGCAGCAAATGTTACTGAATCGTCGAATAAACAAGCACGGGTAGTTAAATCCCCTGTTGAATTAGACCACCAAGAAGTATTTCCTAATGAAGGACCAACTCCTAGTGCTCCAGCTTGTGGAGCTAGTTTCCATGTTCCTTCAATTTGGGCGTTTAATCCAAAGAAAGGAAGAAGGAATAAAATGTAAAGTTTTTTCATGTTTTTTAATAATTAAAGGTTTATAATTCAAAAATAGTTGATTTTCATGTGAAAACCGAAACTAATATAGTAAAAAATACAATAAGGACGAAAAAATATATTGTATTTAGCTTCTAAACAAAGCATTATCGAAAATGTTCGCGGTAGTTTATTTCTTTTTGTAGCTTAATTTCTTGGTTAAATTTCCTACACGAATGGTAAAATCACCTTCTTCTACGATAAAATCACCTTCTTTTCCAACAAATTGAAAATCTTTCAAGTTTAAATAGAATGTTTTACTTACTTCAGTTTTTGCTGGCACGTCGATTTTAACGAATCGTTTTAAGGATTTACCGGTAGGAATCAAACTAGCGTAATCATCACTCACATAAAGTTGTATCACTTCTTTCCCTGCGATTGAACTATTGTTTTTTAAGGTAACAGTTACCGCGATGCTGTCATTGTCTGAAAAAATAGTTTGATTCAATGTCAAAGCAGTGTATTCAAAATTGGAATAGTTAAGTCCATAACCAAAGTCCCATTCTGGATTGTACGCAGAAAAATCGCCCGCTTTTGATCGATCTACACTTTTGGGATGATCGTAAAATTCAATGACACCATCAAATTTAGGATAGGTGTAAGGAAGTTTTCCACTAAAGTTCTTGTCGCCATACATTAAAGATACTAAAGCCTCAGCTCCGTAATTTCCGGGTAAATACGCTTGAATGATTCCTGAAGCTCCGGTTACGATGTCGTGAATGACGCGTGGTCTTCCTTCCAGAAGTACGAGGATTACCTTTTTGTTTTGAGCGCAAGCTAATTTTGCTAGTTCACGTTGTTCAGCATCTAGATTTAAGGATAGGATGTCTCCTGGTTTTTCAGTAGCCGGAAGTTCACCAAGACATAACACCACAACATCAGCTTGCCTCACTTTTTCTTGGTAGTCGGTTAAATTTACAAAGCGCGTCTTCTCAAAATTATTTTCACTATACAATTCTGCTCCTTGCGAGAACAAACAATTTTCTTTCCCTAATTTCTTCTCAAAAGCTTGACGAACGGTTAAACAACCACTGGTGTTGTAAGCTGTATCGACACCTTGCCACGTATGAGTCCAAGCTCCGTTTAAGTAAACAAGGTTGTTGGATGTTGGTCCAGCAATCAACACTTTTTGATTTTTTGACAATGGCAAAATCCCATTTTCGTTTTTCAATAGTGTTATGGACTCTAGCGCTGAATTAAGTGAGGCCTGTTGAAATTCTGCAGAACCAAATTTAGGATAGTTTTCAAACGTTGGCACGGGTCTTTCAAACAAGCCCAATGTTGATTTTACGTATAAAATTCTTCGAACTGCGTCGTCCAATCGCTCCATGGAAATTTTACCTGTTTTCACGGCATTCACCATGATGTTACAGTATTCTTTGTACTGCGGACTTAATGGAACCATGCTCATATCAACACCTGCATTGAATGCTTGTACATACGCATCTGCTAGACTAGGCGAAGTGGAATGTACGGTATGCAACATGATAAAGTCTTCCCAATCGGAAACAGCAAATCCTTTAAATCCCCATTCTCCCTTTAGTGTTTCGGTAATCAAGTGGTGGTTAATGTGTCCGGGAATTCCGTTTACAGCACCACTATTGATCATTACCGTTAATGCGCCATGTTCGACGGCTGCTTTAAAGGATGGCAAATAAAGCTCTTTCATGTATTTTTCGGGTATCCACGCTGGAGTTCTATCGCGACCACTGTTGGTTCCACTGTAACCAACAAAATGCTTCATACATGCGGCTACATGGTATTCGTCGGGTGTTGCTCCGCCTTGATATCCATCAATAATGGCAGATCCCATTTGTGAAATGAGGTAGGGGTCCTCGCCAAGTGTTTCAAAAGTACGTGACCAAAGTGGTTGTCTGCCTAGATCGAGTACCGGAGAAAAATTCCAAGGAATTCCAGATGCTCTTGTTTCGTATGCGGTGATTTCACCAAAGGTTTTTGCTAATCCCGGATTCCATGCAGCGGCTAAGCCAATTTCTTGAGGAAAAAGTGTAGCCCCAACGGTATAATTAACACCGTGAATGGCATCAATTCCGTAAATAACAGGAATATGTGTTTTGCCTGTTGTGTATGGATTTTGAACAGCGGGAATAATTCCTTTCCATTCTGCTAAACTGAGTGTGTGAGAACCAACATTCAAAATAGAACCGACGTGGTACTTAACAATGGCCTCGTTTAGTTTCGCTGTATCGATGGTTGCTGGAATGCGTGTTGCTCCTTTTGCATCTGTCTGCGTGATGACGTCCAAGGTAATTTGACATGTCTGACCCACTTTTTCCTCAATGGACATCTGTGCAATGCGTGCATTTAAGGTTGCATCTTCCGTTGAAGTTTTAGACGTGGTGATGGATTGTGCGCTTTTACATGAAAACAATAGCAAAAGCATGCCACCGAAGTAGTAAAGTAAATTTTTCATAGGTGTTTTTAGTTTATGGATTGTTTATTGAAAAACGCGCACGTAGTCAACATACATAGTCTGTGGGAAAACAGTCGTAGCATCTGGATTTCCAGGCCAGTTACCACCAACGGCAACATTGAAAATCAAGAAGAATTTTTCTTGGAATTCACTTAAGTTCGCTGGAGTAATATCGAGCGTATTATAAGCAACATTATCACGCAACCAAGTGATGCTATTTTGGTTCCATACGATGGAGAAAACGTGAAATTCATCTGCATATTTTCCGGATGTAAGGGTCGTGCTGTTTCCATATTGTGCATGAGCGCCATTATCACTCCAGTGTGCTGTTCCATGAACAGTGCGGTCGTTTGCACCAGCGCCACCAATCAATTCCATGATGTCGATTTCTCCACATGATGGCCATCCAACTGTTGAAATATTGTCTCCTAACATCCACAATGCTGGCCAGATTCCTTGTCCATAAGGAATAGCAGCACGAATATCAATGCGCCCGTATTTCCAAGATTTAATTCCTTGCGTTTTCATCCTCGTGGATGTATACAACTGTGAATTAAATGGTTGGTTCTTCGCTGTAATTTCTAAATATCCTCCGTTGAGCGTGTAATTTTGATTGGTATAGTATTGTAATTCATTGTTACCCCAACCACCGCTACCGGTACCAATATCAAAAGTCCAATCACTTGACAAGCTTGTTCCGTTAAATTCGTCGCTCCAAACAAGTGAATAATTGGCATATGAACTTGGTGAGGTATATCCGGTTGTTGGAGCACCAGATGTTCCTCCGCCTGAAATGTTCACAGATACGTTTTCAACCTTTTGAATAAAATCAGTGTATGTCGTGTGAGCACATGTTTTAATGACGTAATTCCCAGTGGAAGTGTAGGTATGAGCTGCATGTCCATCTGTTGTTTCCACTACCGTAGAATCATTGTTGTGATAAAAGGTAACAGTATAGAAATTGGCATGTTCTGCAGTTGCTTGAACGTCTACTAAACCACCTGTTGTTGTAATGGATGTTACCAAATTAGTTGGCAAGGTAACAACAGGGGGTTTGTTTTTATCGCAGCCTGCAAGTCCAGCAAAAACGAAAACAATAAGGTGATGAATGCTCATAATCATGATGTTATTCACTTTTCAGGCGCAAATACCAATTGAAACCGCCCGCGTGATGTTTATATTGTAAAGATAGTGTAGAGTCGGTGATATCCAATATTTTGTAAGTATGAACACCGGTATAGAATCCCATAAAGGCATTATTGGAAATCGTGATCGTTGTATCTGCGTTTTCCAGCAAGGTCCAAGACTCGTTCATTTGGTCAGCATATGGAGCGGTAAAATCACCAAGGTTTTGAAAAGATCCAGGGAAGTTTGCAGAAAGTGAATTGTGCACGTATACATCCCCATGATTAATCATATCGAATTTGAATCCGTTTAAATGGAATACATATTGATCACCGTACAATCCTGCACCTGCTTTGTCTAATCCCCCAGCTGCCCACCATTCAGGGGTGTTTCCAAGTGGACTAACAGGATCTGGACCAACGCCCATGTGACCATCAACCGTAGAATCAATCACCCATGTTTTAAATCCTGGACCATTGATACCGCCAGTTAACATGATGAAAATAGGATTATCCAGTAGCCCAAGATTATCCTGTGCAATGGTAATTTCTTGAGTGGAACTTTTGCTTCCACCTGAAGAAAACACGGTAAGTTTAACGGTGTAAGTTCCAGCATACGGATACGGAGAATTAACGGATGCTCCTTTCGCTTTTGTTCCATTACCAAAGTCCCAAAGACATTGAAGATCTGGATTATTAGCGGTAAACACAATGATGTTTGCGTTGCCCGCAGAAGCACTATACGTAAATGCAGCATCGGCAGCTGTAGGTGCAGGACCTAATTGCGGATTATCTTTTTTGCAAGCAAAAAGTAATGCTAAAATGCTTGCTGAAAATAGTAGTTTCATTTTCATAACTCTAAATATTAATAACCTGGGTTTTGTGACCAATTACCACCTGTTAAATCGATTTCAACTTGCGGAATTGGGAATAATTCATGTTTACCTGTTACGAAACCATCAATGTAGGTTGCCGCTTGTCCTGTTCGAACTAAGTCGAAGAAGCGTAAACCTTCACCGGATAATTCGAAGCGACGTTCTTTGTAGATTACTTCGATGGAATTAACTGGAATTCCTGGTACACTAGCACGTCCTCTCACCTGGTTAACAAGCTGCTGGGCAGTAGATGTGTGCCCAAGTTGGTAATGTGCCTCTGCAGCCATTAAAAGTACGTCAGCATAGCGCATGACACGGTAATTCACTGGACTTGTTAAATCGTTGTCTGGAAGTCCAATTTCACCTTGGCGTTTGATGTATTTATTGTTGTAGTATCCCGTGTGTCCACCAGCACCAATTGCATAAGTAATAGAAGCAGCATTTGGTTGTGTCGCGATAAATGCATCGATGTCTAAAACAGTTGCAGCGCGACGTCCATCAATGGAACTAAAGGCATCGTACAACGCTTGCGTTGGCAAGTTGTAGCTGTTACCATCTCCGTAAACTGGACCATTGTACTGACGAATTCCTTGGAATCCAACAGCTGCATTTCCTTCAAGACAGATTAAACATCCGTAGCTTCCACCTTCTAATCCAGTGTATTCCACATCGAATACTGTTTCGCTGTTGTTTTCATTTGCAACGGAAAACAAGTCAACATAACTTGGAGTTAAGCTATAACTTCCAGAGGCAATAACTTCGTCAAACGTAGCAGCAGCTTCCGTAAATTTATTTTGGTAGAGGTATACTTTCCCAAGGAAAGACATGGCTGCACCTTTTGTTGCTCTACCTTTTTGACTAGCAACAGGATTCAACACTTCTGAAGCATCTTTCAAATCTTTTTCGATTTGCGCATATACTTCTGCTTTTGGTGAACGTGCGATTTGAAGTGCTTCTTCAATACCGATGCGTCTGTCGATGATCAATGGAACATCTCCGAAGTATTTCACTAACTCAAAGTAATAGTAAGCGCGTAAGAACTTCGCTTCTGCGATGATGTGTGCTTTTCCAGGAAAATCGATGTTGTCTTTGTTTTCAAGGATGTAGTTTGCACGTGTTAATCCCGTGTAATTCCAACGAAAAACGTTTCTAAGCTCTACATTTACACCACCATGAGTCATGTTATCGATTTGGTGTAATCCCGGTGAATCGTTCACACTTTCTCCACCTGCGATGGCATTGTCGGAAGCGATTTCTCCAATCCACATGGTTAAGAAGGATGCTTGCAGCATGTCATATGCACCAGTTAATGCACGGTCATAATCCTCCGGAGTTTGAAAGAAATTCTCCACATCTTGTGTGTATGGAGGATCAACAGAAAGGAACTTATCACAAGCTGTTTGTGAAAGCGAAAGGATAACTAGTCCTGTAATTATTAGTGATTTTTGAATTAGTCTCATCGTTTAGAATTTTAATTGAACACCACCCATGAATGTTTTTGCTTGCGGATAAAATCCGTAGTCAACTCCTGCAGAAAGCGCACCTGAAGAACCAAGATCAGGGTCGAATCCTTGGTATCGTGTCAGTGTAAATAAGTTATTTGCAGATAAATAGATTCTGAATGAATCCACTTTGATTTTCTTTAATTTGGCAGCAGAGAAGCTGTATCCAAGTTGAACGTTTTTCAAACGAGCAAATGATCCATCTTCAACGTAGTACGATGAGAATAAATTGTTGCGGGTAGATTCTGTTGTCACACGTGGATTCTCGTTTGTAGATCCTTCTCCTGTCCAACGGTCAACCATATACCCTAGTTGATTTGCGTAAGGTTGTTGACGCTCGTAGTTGCGGATGATTTCTTGTCCAATTGCTGAGTAAAGCATCCCTGAAAGGTCAAATGCTTTGTAGCGAACGTTGAACGAGAATCCGAAAGTAAAGTCTGGAATGGCAGAACCTAAGTAGGTTTTATCGGAGTCATTGTTGAAGTTAATGACACCATCGTCATTTTGGTCAACAAAGATTAAGTCACCTGGTTTTGCACCGTCTTGAACAACGGGTGAAGCATCAATTTCTGCTTGAGTTTGGTAGATTCCAGCTGTTTCGTACCCAAAGAAATAACCAATTTCGTATCCTTCTTGGAATCGTGTAGCAACATCTCCACCAACGCTAAATCCAGCGCCTGGAATGTAATCTACTCCGTCCGGAACTTTGGTTACTTTATTCGTAATCGTTGTTACGTTGAAATTCAAGTCTGTAGAGAAGTCTTTTTTCTTGCGTAAATGGTAAGCGAACTCTAGTTCAACACCTTTGTTTGATACATTTCCTGCATTGATTACTGGTGGATATCCACCAGGACCATATGAACCAATGATGGCTGTAACGTCTGGTTGGAAAAGTAAATCAAAGGTGTTTTTGATGAAGTAATTCGTGGTAAAGTCTAATTTCTTCCAGAATGTGAAGTCCGCTCCGATGTTCAATTGACGCGTTGTTTCCCATTTTAAATCTGGATTTGATGGACGTCCAATTGCTACTCCTTGTGTGATTAAGTCGTCGAATACATATACTCCTTCTCCGTTTAATAATCCGCGGTAAGCAAAGTTAGGAATCTGGTCATTTCCAGATACACCGTAGCTAATGCGAAGTTTCGCGTAGTCGATGAATTTCACTTTGAAGAACGATTCTTCGGACAGCAACCAACCTGCTGAGGCTGTTGGGAAGATACCGTAGCGACTGTTAGCACCGAACTTGCTTGATCCGTCACGTCTAACGATTCCGGAGAACATGTATTTTTCTTTGAAGCTATACTCAGCACGTAAGAATGAAGAAACGAGACGTTCTGTAAACTCCCAAGAACCAACGTTGTTTAAGTATCCACCTTGTGCAGTGTTCGCTGAAATATCTGCGTATGCAACGGAATTGTTTGGAATTCCGAATGCTGTTCCATTAATGGAGCTTCCTTCTCTTTGGAAGATAGAAACACCGGCTGTTCCTTTGATTTTGTGGTTTTCAGCGAAAGTTTTCTCGTAGTTTAAGAAGCTTTCGTAGGTTAAATCAACGAATGTTGAGCGTTCTTCATAAACAGCTGCTCCACGGTTGATTTCTACACCTGGCGCTAATTCTACTGTAGGTGATTCAAGAGCGTCGTTGATTGCGGTATTGGCATATTTACCATCTCCGTACCATACCAGTGGAGAGAATACCTTACCATCAACGAATGCAACGTTGTAGTTCACGCGATTCGTAAACGATAAATGATCATTGAATTCATATACAAACTCCTCTTTACCAACAATTTTGTTTGCGGTGTTCCAATTGTATTGGTTCTGCATTTGTGCAATTGGATTGATGATGTCACTCACTTGTTCCATGTAGGAGAATTGTCCGTTCGGTTTGCGAATAGGAACATTCGGGAAGGCATTAATCGTATTGTATAACACAGATCCGATGCCGTTTTCAGGTAATGTACTGCGCGCATCGTTGGAGTAAAGTAATACAGAGTTTAACTTCAGTTTTGAGGACATGTCCGTGCTGAAGTTCAAACGTGCATTGTAACGAGAGAAATTCGATTTAGGTCCACCAACGATACCGTCTTGATTAAAGTAACCAAGTGCGATGGAATATCGCGTGTTCAATGTCCCTCCACTGATGCTTAAGTTATGACTTTGAATTGGAGCAGTTTGGAAGACGGAATCTTGCCAAGGCGTTCCAATACCTAAATTCGTATTGTTGAATGGCATGTCTTGTCCACCCATGGCAAACATTTCGTTTTTAATAACTGCATATTCTTGTGCCGTCAATAAATCTAGTTTTCTGGATGTTTGTTGTTGACCCCAATAGGCATTGTATTCTACTTGCGGTTTGCTGTTGATGTTTCCTTTTTTCGTTTCAACGATGATGACTCCATTCGCTGCACGAACTCCGTAAATACCTGCTGTAGCGTCTTTTAGAACGTTAATGGATTTGATATCGGATGGATTTAATGCATTCAATCCTTCGGAATCATACACAACTCCATCTACTAAAATTAATGGATCGTTATCGCCAAATGTAGATAGTCCACGAATGCGAATGCTGGAAGATCCACCTGGTGAACCTGAGTTCGTCGCGATGTTCACACCAGCAACTTGTCCTTGTAGGGCTTGATCGACACGGGCAACGCTCATTTTCTCGATGTTTTCACCATCTACTTTGGAAGTTGCACCTGTTACTTCTCTGCTTTTGGCCGTTCCGTATCCTACGACAACCTCTTTTTGGTTGTTTACAAGTTCGATAAGAACGATATCAAGTGTGCTTCTTCCGTTTAGCTTAACTTCTTGTTTTTCATAGCCGGTGAATGTAAACAATAGGATTGAATTGGCTGCATCGCTCACTTTTAAGCGATAAAAACCAGTTCCGTCGGTTGTAACACCTGTTGTAACACCTTTGACTTGAACCTTGACAAATGGTAATCCCACGTTTTGTTCGCTTTTTACGAATCCAGTGACAGTCATTTCTTGTGAAAATGCGAAGCTACTAAATCCAATAAACAGCAGTTGAATGAATAGTTTTTTTATCATTTTAGCATAGTTAGTTGCGTAAATATAAAAAGATTATCAATTATTGTAAAAAGAACAATAACTTTTTTTCAAATCTTACCTTCAATAAAAAAGAGGCCGGAGCCTCTTTTACTAAGTATTTAACCATTGACTATGCAAAATGTTCGCTAGTACAGTGTAAATATATAAATAATTGTACATTATACAATAAGTATTTCATTTTATTTTTTACATTTTAAATGTGTACCTATTTTGTTCAAGCCCTTCTACGTATGACAACTTATTAAAGGAGAAAAGTTTTGCTGGACGATGTTTTACGTTTTGTTGTTTTTCGTCGTGGGCAATCAGGGGAATGTTTTTTATTTTCTTTCGGAAGTTTGCTTTGTCAAATGCTTGATCAAAGGCGAATTCATACAATTGTTGAAATTCATTCAGGGTAAATCGTTCAGGAAGTAAATCGAAACAAATGGGTTCGTTCTGAAGTTTCAACTTCAGCATTTCGTATGTACTGGAGAGTATGTGGTTGTGATCAAATGCTAAATCTGGCATGTTTTTCAAAGAAACCCATTGTACATCTCCAGCCCAAGACGATGCTTTCACCTCAAAATCTTCAATGCGCAGCAAGGCAAAGTAAGAAATCGTGATTACGCGTCCTTGTGGGTGTCTATTTGGTTTTCCAAATGTTTGTGATTGATGCATGGCAATGTTATTCAGTCCTGTCAACTCAAATAACACGCGTTCAGCAGCTTGTTCCAAATCTTCATCTGGATAAATTAAATCGCCGGGAATGGCCCAAAGATTTTCAAAAGGCTGCATCGCTCTTTTGATCAGTAAGGCTTTAATCTCGCCTTCTGAATACCCAAAAAGAATACAATCCACGGAAAATGCCGAGGTAAAAAAATCATTAAAGTCAATGCGGTACATACTCAAAATACAGGGGATTAATGTCCAGAAACTTTTTCTGTGGAGAAAATATCAACGCCTCTTCTTTGAAGTATTTTACTGACAGTCCAAGCAAAGAATACAAGGTAAGCAAAGCAAACAACACCCAACCAGTAAGACTGTTGAATTCCTAGTACGTTGTCGTCAGCTAATGCACCTTGAAGAACAGAAATGAATCCACCTCCCATGATCATCATAATAAGTAGACTGGATGCCGTGTTGGTATTTTCACCCATTCCTGCAATGGATAAGGTAAAGATACACGGCCACAAAGTGCTACAAAATATTCCAACAGAAATAAACGCAAACACACTGATCATACCGGAGCTAAAAATTCCGATTGCTAGTGCGATAGCGCCTAGACTAGAGTAGATCATTATTTGTTTTACTGGATTACCTGCACTTAAATAATCAGCAACGATTAAAAGGACAACAATTCCTAAATAAGGATACAATTCATTGATGTTGTTTCCACCGATGATATTTGCACCGGCGAATATTCCAAATGCAACAAACGGAAGGACAATGCCTAACACGGTTTTCATGGATTTACTTAAATCAAAAACTCCTGCAGCGGAAGTCCAACGTCCAATCATTAAACTTGCCCAATACAAGGAAACAAAAGGAGCCACAGCACCTTCAGCTGTCCCTAGTTTTTGTTTCATGAATTCAGGTAAATTACTCACTGTAGCTACTTCTACTCCTACATAAAGAAAGATGGCAAGCATTCCTAATAGTACTTGTGGATGACGAAGTGTTTCCATGATTTTTCCAGCTCCTTCTGAAGATGAGCCTTCGATGCGATCTGGAACGGAAGAAAATTTAAAGAACAATGCCGCCACAACAAACGCAATTCCCAAACAGATGTATGGAGTTTGTACCGCAGTTAAATTCAGCGTTGATTCTCCTGAAGAAACCCCTCCGAAAATTGCGAAGGAAACAATCACTGGCCCGATAGTCGTTCCTACGTTGTTAATTCCGCCAGCCATGCTCAAACGGATGTTCCCTTTGGATGGATCGCCCATTTGGATCGCAAGAGGATTGGCAGCAATTTGCTGTAAGGCAAACCCAAGTCCAACAATGAATAATCCAGAAATTAACATGATAAATGAAGCGTTATTAGAAGCAGGAATAAACAATAAGGTTCCAACGGCTGAAATGATGAGTCCTAGCGCAAGTCCGTTTCTGTATCCAATTTTATTGAGGATGTCTTTTTTCAATAGTGCGGATATGGCAAAATAGAGGATAGATCCTACGGTATACGCGACATAAAACGCAAATGAAATCAATTGTGATTCAAATTGAGTCAGGTTTAAGGCTTTTTTGAAAACAGGAATTAATATGTCGTTACTCGCTGCAACAAATCCCCAGAAAAAGAATATAGTGATGAGTGTGCCAAAGGCACTAAAGTTCGTTTTTTTCACAAATGGCGGTTTAAATTATTGTCCAAATTACAATAATTAGAAAAACAGACTGAGTTTTTCCAAAAATTTTCGAACGAAAATATAAATTAAATGCGAAAAATGAACGGAATAGGTCTTCAAAAGTGAATTAACTCACTTTTTGATTGGAAGAAGATTTGTCTTGGAATTTCGTCAAAGTTTTCACTGTTTTGACAATCGCAGGAGCATCAAAACCACAATCAGACCATAATTCTTCTTGTGTTCCATGGTGAACGTATTCATCTGGAATTCCAAGTCGAACAACTTCTGCCTGGTATTTTTGGTCTACCATAAACTCGATGACAGCTGACCCGAATCCACCCATTAAACATCCATCTTCGATGGTAATAACGTGTTTAAACTTCGAGAAAACCTCGTGTAACATCACTTCATCAATTGGCTTGACAAAACGCATGTCATAATGTGCAACAGATATTCCGCTTTCTTTTAATTCTTGAATGGCTTCTTGTGCGAAATTACCTGGATGTCCGATGGTTAAAATAGCAACATCCTCACCGATGCTTACTTTTCTTCCTTCACCGATGCGAATTTCTTTCAACGGTGTTTTCCAATCGGTCATCACACCGTTTCCACGTGGATAACGAATAGAGAATGGACCTTGATCTTTTAATTGAGCTGTATACATTAAATTACGCAACTCTTCTTCGTTCATCGGTGCTGAAACAACCATGTTTGGAATGCAACGCATGTACGCTAAATCGTAAGCTCCATGGTGTGTTGCACCATCTGCACCAACGAGTCCACCTCGATCTAAACAAAAGACCACGTTTAAGTTTTGCAAAGCGACATCGTGCAATACTTGGTCGAATGCGCGTTGCATGAACGATGAGTAGATGTTACAAAACGGAACCAATCCTTGCGTAGCCAATCCTGCACTAAAAGTAACAGCATGTTGCTCGGCAATACCTACGTCAAAACTACGCTCAGGCATAGCAGCCATCATGATGTTTAATGAACTTCCAGATGGCATCGCAGGAGTAACACCCATGATTTTCTCATTTTTTTCTGCCAATTCGACGATTGTGTGACCAAAAACGTCTTGGTATTTAGGTGCTTGAGGAGATTTTGGGATAATTTTGACAATTTCTCCGGTCTCTTTGTTGAATACACCTGGCGCATGCCATTTTGTTGGGTTTCCTTCTTCAGAAAACTTGTATCCCGCACCTTTGCGCGTTATGCAATGTAAGATTTTCGGACCAGGGATGTCTTTTAAATCAGCCATTACTTTCGCCAATCCAACCACGTCGTGTCCGTCAACAGGACCAAAATACCTGAAGTTTAACGATTCGAACAGGTTACTTTGATTCAGTAAAGTTCCTTTCAATGCATGTGAAACCTTTGAAGCAATGGTTTGAGCATCAGGACCGAACTTGGAGATTTTCCCCAACAATTTCCAAACTTCTTCTTTGACCTTGTTGTAGGTGTGGGAAGTGGTGATGTCCGTTAAATATTCTTTGAGCGCACCGACATTCGGGTCGATGGACATGCAGTTGTCGTTTAAGACAACCAATAAATTCGCGTCTTTTTCGAATCCAGCGTGGTTCATTCCTTCGAATGCCAATCCTGCAGTCATCGCGCCATCACCAATTACCGCTACATGTTGACGTTGTGTCTCGCCTTTGTATCGGCTTGCTACGGCCATTCCTAATGCAGCAGAAATAGAGGTGGATGAATGTCCAACCCCGAACGTATCGTATTCACTTTCTGATCTTTTTGGAAAACCAGAAATCCCTCCTTTTAATCGGTTTGTGTGAAATTGCTCGCGTCTTCCCGTAAGGATTTTGTGTCCGTATGCTTGGTGTCCAACGTCCCAAACTAATTGATCTTCAGGAGTATTAAAAACGTAATGTAGCGCTACTGAAAGTTCAACGACACCTAAACTTGCTCCGAAATGACTATTTCCGATTTCAGAGATGACATCAACGATGTACTGACGTAATTCGTCAGCGACTTGTGGAAGTTGTTCTTCCGTGAATTTTTCACGCAAGTCATTTGGAGTGATGATTTGCTCCAAAAATGGACCTGCTTTGTAAGAATGTGATGCCATTTAACAAATTTAAGCTGATTCGGTGATTATAGAACAAACTTTCGAATAAAAAGTTTTAAGTCCTCTCAGATTACATCCGAAGCTTGTTCGAAAAGGAATGTCGTTCCATTTTAAAAACAAAGAGAACGTATCCCAGTAACAAGGCATTTTGAAGGATGAATTGTGTAAAATAACGCTCGAAATGGATCTGTGAACCAATGGCATAAATAACAAGCGCTAATCCCAAATACAAGAAGAATTTCTTGAGATTGTATGGAATAGGGTAGTGCTTTTGTCCGAGAAAATAGGAAATAACCATCTGTACTGCGTAAACAATGAACGTTGCCCAGGCACTCGCCATATATCCGTATGTGGGAATGAAAATAATGTTGATTCCGATCGTTAAGGAAGCGCCAATGATGGCAATATAGGCGCCATATTGGGTTTTTCCACTCAACTTATACCAGATACTTTGATTGTAGTATATTCCAAGAAAGACATTTGCCAAAAGTAAAATAGGAACAACGGGTAATCCGGCCCAATAGCTTTTGTTTTGAATGAAGTGCTTAAATAAGTCAATGTTTAGGCTAACAAACAAAAACACAAGACAAACCGTCGCAACGAAGAGATTCATCACCTTCACATAAATTACGTTTCGGTCTTCGTTCTTCATTTGATTGAAAAAGAAGGGTTCAGCCGCATAGCGATATGCTTGCAGTAAAATCGTCACTAACATGGCCAATTTGTAACAGGCGCTATAGATTCCTACCTCTGCTTCAGCGGTATGTAAGGTACTGATATCTGCAGGATTATAAATGATTTGTTTGAGAAGAATTCGGTCAATGGTCTCATTGATGATTCCAGCAAAACTACCGATAACAAGCGGAAAGGAATAAATCAACATCAACTTGATTTCGGCCCAGTTGATTTTTAATCCCGATAAATTGAACGAATCATACAACATCAGCGGCTTAACAAGTGATGCACATAGATTGGCAAGGAGAATAAAAAGGACCCCTTCTTCTGGTCGCTCTGGATCGAAAAGATAGAGCATGAGGAATAGGTTCAATCCAACGTTCACGATGATGGAAGTAATCTGAATACTGACAAAGCGCATGGATTTCTCCTCCACCCTTAGTTTTGCTAACGGAATGGCGGAAATTGCATCGATGCAGACAATAATACCAAGTAAAATGATGTATTCGTTGTGCCCCTCGTAGAGCATAAACGATGCAATGTCGTTATTGAAGAAAAGTAAAATGGCAAAAAAGAAGACATTGAGCCCTAGGACGGTTGCCAATGAATTCAAATAGGTCTGTTGACTGTTTTCGCTGGTTTGAATAAAGCGAAAAAATGCTGTTTCCATTCCAAAAGTAAGAATGACAATCAGAAAGGCAACCCAAGCGTATAATTCGGAGACAACTCCGTAATGTGCGGGATCAGTAAAAACACTCGTATATAATGGAACCAGTAAATAGTTCAGCAAACGTCCGACAATGGAAGAAAGTCCATAGACGGCGGTTTGACTAATTAATTTACGAATGGGATTGCTCATTTATCCTCTAAAATTCGCTTTGCGTTTTTCTAAAAATGCAGTTGTTCCTTCCACGAATTCCTTCGTGCCGAAACACTGTGCAAAGGACTCAATTTCTGTTTCGTATCCGTTTACACCATCCTGGAATCCAGCATTTACGGATCGAATCGCTGCTGCTATTGCCATCGGAGAATTTGCCAGTATTTTTTGTGCGATTTCCTCACATTTGTTCATTAATTCTGCTAGTTCAACCACGTGATTAACCAAGCCCCATTGCAGTGCTTCGTCCGCTTTCAACATTCCAGCTGTGAAAATGATTTCATTGGCCTTTCCTTTTCCAATTAACTGCGGAAGTCTTTGTGTTCCGCCATATCCTGGAATGACACCCAATGAAACTTCCGGCAAACCCATTCGCGCGTTGCTAGATGCTACTCGGATATGCGCTGCCATTGCGAGTTCGAGTCCACCACCAAGTGCAAAACCGTTCACCGCAGCGATGACAGGGGTACTGAGGTTTTCAATAAAATCAAATAAGGTGGTTTGACCAGTTACTGCCAATTCTCCTCCCTGTGAAATCGTAAAATCAGCGAATTCTTTGATGTCCGCTCCAGCAACGAATGCTTTTTCTCCCGAACCTGTTAAAATGATTGCTCCGACAGATGCATCTTGATTAAAAGAATCTAAGGCAGTATGCAATTCAGCAATGGTGTCTTTGTTCAGGGCGTTTAACTGATTTGGACGATTAATCGTGATGTAACCAATGTGGTTTTTTACTTCGGCAAGGATAAGTTGATACATAAATTGAATTTGTTTGCTAAAATAGCGAGAAATTTTCGTTCGGTTTCTAGTGCGGAATACTGATTCTAAAAGTTGTTCCTTTCTCTAGTTCCGATGCAACGACAAACACGCGTCCTTTGTGGTATTCTTCGACAATGCGTTTCACTAAGGTGAGTCCAAGTCCCCATCCGCGTTTTTTTGTTGAATAACCAGGATGAAAAATGGATTTGATTTGTTTTGCAGTCAGACCTTTTCCAGTATCAGTGATGTCCACATGCACCCATTCTGCTACTTCTTTGATCTTCACTTGTAATTTTCCAACGCCTCCCATGGCATCAACGGCATTTTTACAAATGTTTTCGACCACCCATTCCATTAAAGAGCGGTTGTGCAGAACAATCATCGGACGCTGTCCTTCTACCGTGAATTCGATGTCAATTTTATCGGAAAGCCTTGCTTTTAAGTAGTTTAGGTTGTTTTCAATGGTAAAGACAAAGTCTTCTTCCACCAGTTTCGCTCCAGATCCGATCTTCGAGAAACGATCTGTTATCTTCTCTAAACGCTGCAAGTCTTTTTGCATTTCCCTTGGCACCATTGGATCCACATCTTCATTTTCTAGGTAACTTACCCAAGCCATTAATGAGGATAGGGGAGTCCCGAGTTGGTGTGCCGTTTCTTTTGCGAGTCCAGCCCAAACTTGATTCTGTTCGGCTTTTCGATAGGTAGAAAACAACAAGTAACCGATGATGACGATTAAACCAACTACGCCAAACTGGATATATGGAAGCCAAATGAGTTGCTTGACTTCCGGACTATCACTGAAATAAAGGACTTTTTCCCCTTCGCCAAAATTGATACGAATTGGTTCATTTTGAGCTTTCAGATTGGCAATCGTTTTGGCAAGATGGGTCGACCTTAATTCCTTCTTCGATAAATTACTCGAAATCACTTTTTGCTCCTTGACATCGTAGAATAGTACCGGAATTAAGTTGGATTGATTTCCTAAGTCTTGATTAAAAGAAGTGATTAAGGAGTCGCTTTGTTTTTGAAGGCTGAGATAGGCGCGCGATTCACCGAATAAAAAGGACATATGCATGTCGCCAAAGACATTTATTTTAAACTCATGGCCTTCACGCTTCCATTTTTTGGCGAGTGCTAAGATTTCACCTTCGCTATTTTCTTGGTTAAATAAAGTGTCTAAGTTTCTGAATTGAGCGAGTGTTCCATCATCGTTAAGTAGGATGACAGGAATGTCTTTGTTGGATTCAATAATGTTTAAGGTAAAAGCTAAATCTTGGTTTAGTGATAAATCAGATGGATTTAACAACGTTTTTTGTGCTTCAACGACCAATTCAATTTTTTCGCGTTCTCTTTCGCGCAGGGATTTAAAAATACGCGCGTTGAGTTCAACTAATTCGACTTTCTTTTTAAGTGCACCAGCCCATTCTTTGGCTTTGGAGCGTTCGCGTTCAGCGATTTTTTGAATCATTTGATTAGACACAAACAAAGAAGCTCCAATAATGAGGAGTGAAACGAAAATCAGTACAACTTTCCAGCGTTGTTTGGCAGAATATAAGTCCATTGGAGACGAATTTAAGGAGATTTCGTTTGTTTAACGCACGCTTTCGCAACTTAGTATGCGAGATTCGATGTTTTCGCAAATCCGTCGATGGTCAAAATAGGCTTGAAAGGTCTTGAAATCAACGTCTTTGGGAATACGTTCAGCAATTTTTTCCATCGCTATGGCAAAGGAGGAAGCATCCCCCGGTTCTACTAAAATCCCAAAAGGAAATTGATTCAATAGTTCTTTGGACCCGCCTGAATTTGTTGCAATGACGAGCGTTTGGTGGGCAAGTGCTTCAATGGTGCTCATTCCGAAGGTTTCAAAATCGGAGGCCATTATCAACGCATCGATCGCACGGTAAAATGGACCTGTTTCCTGCTGGAAACCACAAAAATGGACTTGATTCTCCAATTCTTTTTCCTGGATGAGCTGTTGAAGTTCCGTCAAATAGGAATCTGGTGAA
>Ga0208168_1000145_pt1 | contig 23285 bp, 18 predicted proteins | sample Colrivmet1547A02_FD_187643 | JGI IMG/M metagenome (GOLD analysis project Ga0208168, IMG submission 187643) | Estuarine microbial communities from the Columbia River estuary - metaG 1547A-02 (SPAdes) (version 2) | ecosystem: Environmental > Aquatic > Marine > Intertidal zone > Estuary | place...
CGGCCTGGGTGATGTGGCCGGCAATGACCAAACGTGCCAGGTCCATTTCGAGAGTTTGCATTCCTTCGGCCTGACCAGTGCTGATGACATTACGCATTTGGCGTGTTTTGCCCTCACGAAGAAGGTTGCGGACAGCATCGTTGACCATCAGGGCTTCATAAGCGGCGACTCGACCACCGTGTTCGGATGGAATGAGGCGCTGGCTAATGATTCCTTGTAGTGAACCGGCGAGCTGAATCTGAATCTGGTCGCGTCGTTCGGCGGGGAAGACGTCGACAATGCGATCTAAAGCTTGTGATGCATCGTTGGTATGCAATGTTGCGAAAACGAGGTGGCCGGTTTCAGCAAGGGTCAGCGTGATTGCGATCGATTCAAGATCGCGCATTTCGCCAAGCAAGATCACATCGGGATCTTCTCGTAGCGCAGAGCGCAATCCATCCTCGAATGTGTTGACATCAGTGCCAACTTCACGTTGGTTGACCAGCGACCGCTTATGTGTGTGCACAAATTCGACCGGATCTTCAATTGTCAAGATGTGGCAAGCCCGATCACGGTTGATTTGATCAATCATGGCGGCCAAAGTGGTGCTCTTTCCCGAACCAGTAGGCCCAACAACTAAGACCAAACCGTATGGAGCATTCAGTAACTTCGAACAGGCTGCAGGAGCGCCAAGTTCGTCAAGTGGGCTGATGCGGTGAGGGACAACACGCAGGGCCAGTGCCATGCATCCTCGTTGTCGAAAGGCGTTGGCGCGAAATCGGCCGACACCGTTGATTCCGAAGGAAAAGTCAACTTGATGATTGTGGTTGAACTCTTGAGTCTTTGCCTCGTCCATGAGGCTGCCGATCATGCGATCAAGTTCGATGGCACCAAGATCGGACATCCCTTCAATTGGAATCAAGTCGCCACTCAGGCGGACCATCGGGGGGCGACCAAGGGTGAGATGTAAGTCGGAGGCAGATGCACTGACAGTTGCTCTCAAGAGTCTGTCGAGTTCTGGATCAATTGTGAGTTGTGTAAACGAAGTCATCGCTAGTGTCCTTTGTTAATGATTTGCGCGAATGGAATCGACATTGCGACACCGGTGTTATGGGTTGCTGTTGTCATGGGGTTGCTCATTGGTTCGTTCTTGACAGTGGTGATCGATCGCGTGCCGCGTGGAGCATCGATTGTTCAGCCGGGCTCGGCGTGTGGGTCGTGCGGGCTCGAACTTGGTCCACTTGACTTGGTGCCGGTTGTGTCGTGGTTGGCGTTGCGAGGAAAATGTCGTAAGTGCCGTCAACCCATTGGGATTGAACCGATCATTGTTGAACTTGTGACCGCCACTTTGTTTACGCTGATGGCAATTCACTTTGAGGAAGCTGTCTTGGTAGCTGCATTTTGTGTTTTTGCTGCTGGCCTGACTGGTTTGACTGTGATTGATGTGAGGACTCAGCGCTTGCCCCGCGAGGTTTCGTACACCGTGATGGCGTTGGGAGCACCACTTCTGGTGATCGCCGCATTGATTGCAGATGAGCCTCGACGCATCTATATGGCTGTGATCGGCGCTGCTATTTCCCTCGCCGTCATGGGTGCTCTGTATGTCGTGAGTCGAGGTGGTCTTGGTGATGGAGACGTACGACTCAGCCCGCTGCTCGGAATGTATTTGGGTTGGATAAATCCGGGGCTTGCATTGGTTGGTTTGTTCTACGGATTCATTTTGGGTGCAGTCATCGGAGTTGTGATGATGATTGTGGGCAAAGCTGGTCGTCGGACGCAGTTGCCATTCGGCCCTTTTTTGGCAGCTGGATCGATTGTCGCAATCTTCTATGGGCAGAACCTGATTGATCTGGTTTTGGGCCACTGAACTCACCGAGCTCATCACGCACCGTCTTTCACGCCACCAAGAACTCCGTACATCGCCGAAACAAGAGCAACGGCAACGAATCCAACCATTAAGCCCACGCCGATAATCATGATTGGCTCGAACATTGTGGTGAAGCGCTTAATGCGTACTTCAAGTTCGGAGTCAAAGTACTCACTTGCTGCAGCAAGTTGTTCATCAAGTGTTCCGGTTTCCTCGCCAACTTTAAACATTTGCTTGGCAGCACCAGGGAAGAGTTGAGTTGCCGCTAACGGTCCAGAGAAACCTGATCCGCGAAGCATTTCTTCACGCGCTACTTCAAGCCGTTCGCGATACACCGTATTTGCGGTGGCTTCGGTAGTTGTCTCCATTCCATCGGGCAACGGAACACCAGCCCGCACCATTGCACCGAGAATTCGACAGAAGCGTTCAAGAATTGCGTATTCAATGATTCCCTTGATGACCGGAATCTTGAGGACGGCCTTGTCCTTAAACCGCCGACCTTTGTCGGTCTTCACCATCCAGATTGCCAATGCAATGACGCACGCAAAAAATGTGATGGGGATGTAGATGAGATCAGTGAATAGTGATGCGACGGCCAAAAGCATGCGTGTCGCCAGTGGGAGATCGGCGTTGAGTTCGGCAAAAAGAGGTTTGAACTTTGGCAACACGTAACCAGCCAAAATGATGACAGTCACAACTGCCATCGCCATCACGACCGCGGGATACGACAGGGCGCCGACAACTTTTGATCGAGTGTCAATTTCGCGATTCAAATACGCCGACAAGCTGTCAAGAGTTTCGTCAAGCCGACCGGTGAGTTCGGCACTGTGCAAAATTCCGACGTAATAGTTTGGGAAAACATGAGTGTGCTTGGCGGCGGCAATCGAAAGAGTTCCACCATTGCGCAACTCTTCGATCATTGCAGTGATTGCTCGTCGCAACGCTGTGTCTTGAGTTTCGTCACCAATTGTTTCTAAGGCTGTTGTGATGGGAATTCCAGCTCGAACGAAGACCGCAAGTTGACGCGTGAAGTGCATCAACTCTTTTTTCTTTACCTTTTCTTTGGTGATTTCAAACTGTAGAAGTCCACGCTTTTCTCCCAACTTGGTCGGATAGAGATCTTGACTGAGCAGATGTGCACGAGCATCGCCAATGCTGTCGGCTTTGGTGTCACCTTCAACGGTGACTCCCTCATTGTTGATCGCGCTATAAGCAAACTTGGGCATCAGTCTTCCAATCAGGCCACGTACAGAGTTCTGATGACTTCGGCGACGGTGGTGATGTCGGCTTCAACCAAGTTGACGGCTTCGGCAATCATTGGTCGCATACCTTCATCAATCGCACATTGACGTACGCGTTCGGTCGTGGCGTGTTCGACAACCAGTTGGCGAATAGCCGGAGAAATCTTGAGCAGCTCGTAAACGCCGATGCGATCGCGATATCCAGTTTGTGAACAGTCGTTGCACCCAGCGCCGTGAAAGAAAAGATTCTTTTTGCTATTTGGAAGGTGGTGTTGAAACAAAGCCATCTCTTCGGAGTTCGGTTCGTATGGCTGTTTACACGAATCGCAAATGCGACGTAGCAAACGCTGACCGATCACGCCCATGACTGATGAAGCAATGAGGAATGCTTCAATGCCCATGTCAAGCAGACGATGCAATGCGGCGGCCGCATCGGTGCCATGGAGTGATGACAAAACAAAGTGACCAGTGAGCGCTGATTGCACAGCAATTCGTGCCGTGTCGGCATCGCGGATTTCACCAACCAAGATGACGTCAGGGTCTTGACGTAACAGCGCACGTAGTCCGGTCGCAAATGTGAGGCCAGCTTGTTCGTTGGTTTGAACCTGATTAATTCCGGGAAAGACATATTCAACGGGATCTTCGATGGTGGTCACGTTCTTGCCGATGTCATTGATCTCCATGAGCGACGCGTACAGAGTGGTGGTCTTGCCAGCACCAGTAGGGCCAGCACAAATCACCATGCCAAAAGGTGAGCGCACCATTTGCGAATACATCTCGTGGGTGTCCTTGGGCATTCCGAGTTCGCTGAGCCCGATAGTTGATCGACGCTTGTCGAGAAGTCGCATGACGAGTTTTTCGCCGAAGACAGTTGAAACCGTGGCGACGCGTACGTCAACTTCTCGGCCATCAACCGTTGTTGAAAACTGGCCGTCTTGGGGTCGGCGACGTTCGACGATGTTCATACCAGCCATAATCTTGAGGCGGCTCACCAAACTTGAATGCAATTGAAGTGGAAGCGTTTGTGCCTCAACCAAGTTGCCATCAATGCGATAGCGAATGCGCAAGATGTCGTTGAGGGGTTCGATGTGAATGTCAGAGGCTCGGTCGCGAAGCCCCTGGCTCACGAGTGTTGTGACCATTTGGACCACGGGGCCATCGTCATCGCTATGGGTTTGTTCGGCTACCCGAGCCTTAGTTGAGACGTCTGGGGCAGTTGATTCTGTGAGAACTGCTGATTCTTTGGGAGCGGACCGATTAAACACGGGGGTCTATCGGTCATGGGGTCCCACTCCTCAACCGCCAGAACCCCTTCTTAACAATCCCTTGACGAACCGAAAATGAGTATTTACGCGGCGAGGCGCGGGGCAACAATTCCGGCGATGGCCGCGAACTGTAAGCCAGCAGCAACCACAGTGAACGCATGAAAAATCTCGTGGAAACCAAAAACCTTGGGCCACGGATTAGGTCGTTTCGTTGCTAACGCAATTGCGCCAATTGTGTAACACACACCGCCAGCCAAAATGAGTGCAAAACCTAGATGGCCAAGTCCTCGCCACAACTCCGGCAAGGTGACAATGGCCGACCAACTGACAATCATGTAACTTGCGCCGTGCCAAATTGTCGGCACTTTGGGTAACCAGTGAATGGCGATACCAATGACAGAACCGCCCCACACACCGACAAGCACAGCCCAGCGCGCCCAACCATCAAGACACAACACCGCAACCGGCGTGTAGCCACCAGCGATAGCGAGGAATATCGCCGAATGATCAAAGCGTTGCATGAGCGCCTTGGCTTTGGGCTTCCATGGCACACGGTGATAAAGCGCCGAGACTCCAAACATTGTTGCGGTTCCGACCACATATAACAGCAGCGATACCAGCAAGTTAAAAGGCAAATTGACCACGATCAATAAAACAGTGCCAAGCACAACCATGATCGGGAACGAGACCAAATGCGACCAGCCCCGTAAGAGCGGCCGTAGGGCGGGGTCGTGGGGGTTACTCACTTCTCCATTGTGACCGACATCAAAGGAAAAGTCTGTTCATCACAGGGCTACGCTTTTGGTCAATGGGCACAATGGAAGTAAAGACAACGGAAGTTTTGACATGATCGTTCATCTTGTTGACGGAACGTACGAGTTATATCGCCAGCACTATGGCCAGGCGGTGCGTTCGTCGACGCCCGCGCCTAATGCCGCGACGATTGGCGTCTTGAATTCGACAATGCAATTGCTCACCGAAGGCGCAACATATATCGGTGTAGCTAGTGATCACATGATTGAAAGTTTCCGCAATGACTTGTGGGCTGGCTACAAAACCAGTGAAGGTATGGAGCCCGAAATCTTGGGACAGATTCCGATCATGGAAGAAGCCTTGCGATCAATGGGAATCACGGTGTGGCCGATGGTCGAATACGAAGCCGATGATGCCTTGTCTTCGGCAGCCGCAATCGCTGATGCAGATGCTCGCGTGACACAAGTGCAGATCTTGAGTCCTGATAAAGATCTTGGTCAATGCGTCAAGGGCACACGCGTTGTGCAGATTGATCGTCGCAAAATGGGTAAGGGCGAAAACGGTTTAGTTGATGAAGCGGCTGTGCTGGAAAAGTTTGGAGTACCGCCTTCGGGAATTGCTGACTATCTCGGACTTGTTGGTGACACTGCCGATGGTTTCCCCGGCCTCACGGGTTGGGGTGCGAAATCGGCGGCCTCGGTTTTGGCGCGTTATGGGCGCATTGAAGATATTCCTGATGCGGCTGGTCAATGGGATGTCCCGGGTTTACGCGGCGCAGCCAAACTGGCAGCGGTTCTCAGCGAAAATCGCGACTTGGCGTATCTGTTCCGCCGCATTGCCACGACGGTCAATGATGTGCCGGTCGGCAAGGTTGATGACTGGCACTGGAATGGACCGACTCCAGAATTTGCCGATTTTTGCGCCGACCTCGGAATCCCGCGACTGGCCGAAAAAGCTGCTGGTCTCGCTCGGTCACGAGGCAGGTAGTCTTGCCCCTGCAACATTTGGCTCCTGTCGAGTGTGGTGACGGTCGGGTCCTGTGCAACGGGTTCCCGTGAATCAGGTCAGGACCGGAAGGTAGCAGCCTTCAGCGGATTCGCTCGTGTGCCGCAGATCGCCTGGCCGCCACCACACCTGGCAGGAACCCGATGTTGTCACCTTGGAAGGGTGCGAGAGCGGCCGAATCGGCACGCTTGGAAAGCGTGTGAGGTGCAAGCCTCCGTGGGTTCGAATCCCACCCCTTCCGCCATGCCAGTGAACGACAGTTACATCGAGGCAATGAATGCGGCGCTTGATCAGGCGCGTGATGCACTGACCCACGACGATGTCCCCGTTGGCGCAGTTGTTTTGCACGACGGGAAAATCATTGCGGCGCGCCATAACGAACGCGAAAATTTGCAAGACCCCACTGCCCACGCCGAAGTTTTGGCTTTGCAAGATGCGGCTCGAGTATTGGGTCGTTGGCGACTCGACGATTGCACATTGGTTGTCACGCTTGAGCCGTGTGTGATGTGTGCTGGAGCGTTATTGAATTCGCGTATTGGCTCGTTGGTGTACGGAGCCGCCGACCTGAAGGGTGGGGCGACAGCAAGTTTGTACAACGTGTCGGCTGACCCACGACTGAATCACAATTTTCCGGTGACCCACAATGTTTTGGCTGCCGAATCGGCGGCTTTGCTCGAGCAGTTCTTTGCCTCACGCCGATAACCTCGGATATCGGAAGGGTGCCCGAGTGGCCTAAGGGACACGCCTCGAAAGCGTGCGACGTGCAAGCGTCCGTGGGTTCAAATCCCACCTCTTCCGCCAGAGATATCAGCAGTCGAGTTCGTTGTCGGGTGCTTGCAAATCGATCAGGTAGTTGTCGACCGCATCATTGACGCATGAGTTGACGTTGTATCCGGTGTGTTGTTCGGCGGTCACCACGATTAGGCGACCTTCTTCAAGTGCTTTGACCATATTGCGCGTGCTCGCAAGTGGCGTAGCGGCATCGCCGGTTGTACCGATCACAACAATGGGCCCGGCACCTTTTCCAGTGATCTTGATGCGTGGGTCGAGTGCTTTGGGCCAGAACACACACGTGTAATCACCTGTGGTTCCGGGAGAAAAACGTGGAGCGTTTGCTTGATACTGCGGCACTAACGCGTCGGCCTCTTCAACAGTCATGCGATCGGGATTATCGGCACACAAAATATTGAGGAACGCTTCAAGTTCGTTTCCATAAGTGCCATCGGCCTGACGCTGAAAGTATTCGTCATAGAGCGACAACAAATCGGTGCCATCGCCGGCTTGTGCTGACGCAAGAGCGTCTTCGAGATATGACCAATATGAATCGGAATACATTGCTTGTGCGACTGCAGTGAGTGCCATGCCACGCGTCAAGTCGGGGCGGCCACTTGATGTCGAGATGGGATTCTCATCAAGTTGTTCCATCAGATCATCAAATGCACCCTCGGCATTGCCATCGTTGTGAAAGGTACAACTCGAATCGGCCGAGCAGTTGGCCAAGAAAGTAGCGATTGATTCTTCAAAACCCTTATTTTGTTGCAGCGTTCCAACAAGGTCATCGGCGTTGGGATCAGAGGCACCATCCAATACTGCGGCCCGAACTGTGTCTGGGAACATCGTTGTCCAGGTGGCGCCGAGTTCACTGCCGTACGAGAAACCGAAGTAACTGATTTTGTCCTCGCCAAGTGCCCGACGAATCATGTCCATATCGCGGGCCACGTTATTGGTGCCGATGTATGGAAGGAGATCACCGTTGTTATCAAAACATGCTTGGGTGAATTCTTCAGATGAGGCCACGATGTCGGCACGTTCTTGATCGGTGTCAGGGGTGATATCGCCTGAGGCAAAAAAGCGGTCGTAGTCCTCAGTGCAATCAATAGCTGGAATCGAAGTTCCGGTGCCACGTGGGTCCCACCCAATGATGTCAAATGAACTCAAGATCGATTGCGAAAAAATTTTGTCGGCGGCTTCCGCCAAATATGAGCCACCGAAGCCTGGACCACCAGGGTTCACAAGGAGTGATCCAATACGGGCACCGGCATCGGTAGCCGCATGTTTCACGATGTAGAGGGCAGTGGTATCTGAATTGACATCGTCGTAATTGATCGGGACTTCGATATAGCCACATTCAAGGCCAGTGCCACATGAGTCCCATGAAATTGTAGGTGTCGCGAATTCTGCAGTCGAATAAGCCCCGTTGGATACAACAGTTGAGGGCGAGTCAGTTGTGTCGGTGCCAGCAACCGCAGTGCCTTGGACAACAACTTCGATGTTTGAACTACTACTGCAGGCGGTCGCCACAAACCCAAAGGCGATGAAAACAACAACTACTGGGGAAAGAGAACGTTTCACCCCTTCAGAGTAGGTGATTCTGGTGCAGGATTGTTGCGTCATGCGCAACGATTACACACCAGAATCACAAGTAATGATGTCTGGTCCGTCGCTGAGGTTGAGTAAATAATCGTCAACGATTTCGGTGACGCACGCGTCGGTGCCATACGTTGTGTGTTGTTCAAGTGGGCTGATCACCAAACGTGCCCGACCAAGAGCGGTGACCATGTTTCGAGTGCCCTCGAGAGGTGTAGCGGCATCTCCGGTGCTACCAACAACGACTATTCGATTCTCGGTATCTGCACTCACTTCAAAACCACCGCTAGGTGCAATATCCCAATTCGCGCAGATCAACATTTCTTGAATCCATCCAGCTCCAAGTCGAGGGGCGATGTCTTGAAGACGGCTCTTTAAGTTCAAGACCTGATCGGGAGTGATCTGTTCGTCTCGATCCAGACAGGAAATACCGAAGTAGGCATCCAGAGAGTCATCGGTGAGACCGCTACTGTCTCGGCCGAAATACTCGTCAAACAAAATCAACAGCGGCTGTCCGTCACCAAGATCTGCGGCCGAGAGCGCACTTTCAAGTTGGGGCCATTGGTAATCACTGTAAAGTGCGCCTGCGATACCGGTTTGCGCTACACCCTGATTAGTAGCCACACGACCACCATCATTGGAGATTGGGTTTTGGTCAAGCGAAAGCAAGATGCGATCAAATGCGTCTTTAGCTGATTCATCGACCTTCATAAATGTGCACCGTGACTCATCGCAATTATCAAAGAACGCATTGAGCGAATCTTCAAAACCACCAGCCTGCAATAACAGATCGTCAACGTATCCCTTAGTCGGGTCAACTGCAGCGTCAAGAACAGCTGCTCGCACCGTTTCGGGGAAAAGCGTCGCCCACGTCGCGCCAAGACTGGTGCCGTAGGAAAACCCCATGTAAGAGATGAGTTCTTCGTTGAGCGATCGTCGCAACACATCAATATCGCTTGCGGCATTGATGGTGCTCACGTAGGGGAGAAAATCGCCGCTACGTGTCATGCAGCCTGACGCAAATACTTCGGCGCCAGAAGTCAGTAGTTTCGTTTCACTTTCATTATCGGGGGACGGATCGAGAGCAAAGTAATCGTCCATATTGTCGACGCAATCAATATGAGGATCAGACTGGCCTACTCCTCGAGGATCCCAGGCAATGATGTCGAATTGATCGATGACTGACTTGCTGAAAATTTGGTCGGCGTAAGCGACAAAATCTAAAGCCGCCACACCAGGTCCGCCAGGATTGATGAGCAAGGTGCCGATGCGTTCACCGAGGTTGTCGGCAAGACGTCGAGTTGCAGGAAGTATGAAAGTTCCGATACTGGGATTCTCGTAGTCATATGGCACTTCAAAAGTTGTGCACTCAAGTCCGCCCGCGCAGTCTTCCCATTGCAAAGTTGTCGACCAATCACGAACGGCGACAATGTTCTGCTGATTTGATTCAGTGTCGGATGAAGTGCCATCGCTGCATGAGACCGAAGCGACTATCAGAAGAATTCCTAGCGACGCCCGACGAACCATATGGTCAAAGGTAGCCTGCTCTGTTATGCGTATGGGACCTCACATGATGATGCCAGGAGATGCCGACGCAGTCAAAGGTCGGAAGATCGACAGAACTTCGATGTCTCGAGTCTGGGTTTTCGCCAGTCCATACAAGACCGCAATTATTGGGTTCTTACTGTCAATTATTTTTGCCTCGGCAGTCGGTCTTGTGCCGCCCTTCGTTTTCCGGGCAATCATCGATGATGCGATTCCGTCAGGTAATCGCGGACGAATTTGGTTCTTGGCAATGTTGGCCGTCGGGGCCGCCTTGTTTGATGCGTTTTTGGCGATTACCCAAAGGTGGTATTCGGCTCGTATCGGTGAAGGTCTCATTTACGATTTGCGAGTCGCTTTGTTCAACAAGGTTCAGCGAATGCCCGTTGCGTTCTTCACGCGTACACAAACCGGATCACTCATCAGTCGACTGAACAACGATGTTGTCGGAGCGCAATCAGCTGTCACGTCAACACTCGGAAGTGTTGTGAGCAACGTTGTTGTGCTCGTGATGACTTTGGGTGCAATGTTCACTCTTGAGTGGCGTCTCACACTTTTGTCACTCATTGTTTTACCGGTGTTTGTCATTCCGGCAAAACGCGTTGGTCAGAGGTTGCAGATCATTGCTCGTGAACAAATGGACCTCAACGCCCAAATGAACACGCAGATGAATGAACGTTTCAATGTGTCGGGCGCGCTGCTCGTCAAGTTGTTCGGTCGTCATCAAGGTGAAGTCAATGCATTCAGTGGTCGTGCCGCACGCGTTCGTGATATCGGAATTCTTTCGGCGCTTTACGGTCGAGTGTTTTTTGTGGCACTTGGTTTAGTTGGCGCACTTGGTGCAGTGGCGATTTACGGAATCGGCGCTCAACTAGTTGTGTCCGGAAATATAACAGATGGAACTTTGGTGGCCTTGGCAACATTGGTTGGTCGGGTATACCAACCGTTGACCGGACTCACGAATGCTCGCGTCGATCTGTTGACATCATTTGTCAGTTTCGATCGTGTCTTTGAAGTTCTTGACGCACCAGTTTCAATTGTTGATAAGCCAGGAGCAATTGATCTGGTGAACCCGCGTGGCCGTATCGAATTTGATCATGTGACTTTCCGTTATCCACCGGCCCGCGAAGTTTCAGTACCGTCGTTAGAAATGCCAGGTGCTCCATCGGGCGACCCCGATGTTGATGTCTTGCACGACATCTCGCTAGTTATTGAACCTGGTGAAACAATTGCGATTGTTGGATCGTCGGGCTCGGGAAAGAGCACTCTTGCTTCGTTATTGCCACGTTTGTATGACGTAACAGGTGGGTCGTTGAAAATTGATGGTCATGATGTTCGTGACTTAACAGGAACTTCATTGCGCGCGGCAATCGGTGTTGTTTCACAGGACCCGCATTTGTTTCATGAGAGCATGGAATCAAACTTGCGTTACGCCAAGCCCGATGCGACGATTGAAGAAATTGAAGAAGCGTGTCGTGCTGCTCGAATCTATGACACCATCGCGGCATTACCCGATGGCCTCGCAACCATTGTTGGCGATCGTGGATATCGCATGTCGGGCGGAGAAAAGCAGCGCTTGGCAATCGCGCGCTTACTGCTGAAGGACCCCGCAATGATGATTCTTGACGAAGCAACGAGCCATTTAGACAACGAAAACGAAGCACTTGTACAAGAAGCTCTCGATGATGCACTCAAGGGTCGAACCGCCATCGTGATTGCGCACCGTTTGTCAACGATTCGTGATGCGTCGCGCATTGTTGTGATCAATGATGGACGCATAGTCGAACAAGGGTCGCATGATGACTTGATGGCGCGAGATGGTGCGTATGCCCGCCAAGTGCGCGCTGGTGAATCGCTGATTGACTAGCGGCGCGATTGTGCGCCACGGATCAACGATCCGTTGAGCGCACCAGTATGTTCGCCATCAACAAAGGAAACGATTCCATTCTTGATGGTGTAGCGATATCCCGTGGCAGTCTGCATGAGTCGACGGCCGCCAGCCGGTAGGTCGTGAACAATGCGCGGTGGCGGTGTTCCGAGGACGGACATATCAATCACGTTGATGTCGGCCTTGTAGCCAGGAGCAATCACACCACGGTCAAGCAGCCCAACATGGTGAGCAGTTCGTTGTGTGATGTGGTTGACCATAAATTCAAGCGGCAACTTCTCGCCACGCGTACGATCTTTTGACCACAAAGCAAGTGCGGTCGTGGTTGCACTTCCGTCACTGATCGCACCACAATGTGCGCCGGCATCACTGAGACCGATGACTGCGTTCTTCCGGAGCAACATTTCGCGTACATCATCAAGGTTTCCGTGAGCGAAGTTGAACAATGGCATGTACAACAAACGATTGCCGTCTTCTTCAATCAGCAAATCGATGACGAACTCAACAACTCCACGACCCTGCGCAGCGGCGCGAGCTGCAACCGAATCTTCGGGGGCGGGTTCGTAGTTGACCGGATTCTCCATGGGGTACAGCTTGTGGAAGCCGCCAAACATTTCGCCGGCCATTCCATCAATGCGTGCGAGTGCAACGGCATGTTCGGCGACAATGCGCGCCTGACGTTCGGGATCGCGTAATGCCACAATGATTTCGGGTAACGGCCGACCAGCAATCTCGACAAAGCTCGGGCATGGCAACAACGGATTAACTGTGGCCGTAAGCCCCTGCAAGACACCAATCGGACGCACTGCAACTTGTGTTGATAGCGGAAGTCCTTGCGAAACACCTTGATCAACCCATGCACCTACTTCACGCCAACGATCGGGGAGTGGCTCGGGTTGTTGCACAGTCATGCTGAGTGGACGTCCAGTAGCTCGCGCCATGGCTGCCATCAGTTTCATTTCTTCATGAGCAAAATCGGTGTCGTCGGAAAGATATGCGTCAGAGATGAGCTGTACAACTCCGCTGCCGGTTTCGGCCATTGCTGTACATAAAGCCAAGAGTTCGTCGGCTGATGAAAAACGAGTGCCGAGCGGTGCACCTGCCTTAGTGCGATGGACATAAGTACGACTTGTTGTGAAGCCAAGTGCACCAGCCTTCATGCCCTCGCGGACCATCAGTGCCATGCGCGCTAATTCATCGATGGTCGGTGCTTCAAGTGGATCAGCGCCACGTTCGCCCATGACGTACGCGCGCAACGGCGCATGAGCAACCTGCGTGGCAACGTCGATTGCGTACTCGCGACGATCAAGTGCATTCATGTAGTCGGGGAAGGTTTCCCAATCCCATGCCAAGCCCTCGGCTAAGGCGGTACCTGGAATGTCTTCAACACCTTCGAGCATGCCGATGAGCCAGGCGTGCTGATCGGGAGTCGGTCGGGCGGGGGCGAATCCGACGCCACAGTTACCCATCACGACCGAGGTGACTCCATGAATACTTGATGGGGCCAAAATGGGGTCCCATGTGGCTTGCCCGTCGAAGTGGGTATGGATATCGACGAATCCTGGGGTCACGGTCAGTCCGTCGGCATCAATTTCACGACTGCCTGTACCGGCCAGGCGGGGACCGACTTCGGTGATGACCCCGTCGCTGACCGCAACGTCGGCCATACGGGCAGGTGCACCAGTGCCATCGACGAGGGACGCATTGCGGATCACTAGATCATGAGCGCTCATACTCGTCATTGTGCCACATTCGCTTCGGGTGAGGTTTTGTCCAAAGGACTTGCGTGACCCTAAGGACTTAAGTCACTACGACTCAACATTTGTACCTCTCGAGTTGCGACCCGCCAAATCGGTGGCTATCTTGACATGAGGCGACGCAAGATTCGTCGTTTACTCCCCATAAAGACATTCCCCATAAAGACATTCCCCATAAAGACATTCCCCATAAAGACATTCCCCATAAAGACATTCCCCATAAAGACATATTGAAAGGCACACATCATGGCAAAGGCAGTCGGTATCGACCTCGGCACCACCAACTCCGTCGTTTCAGTTCTTGAAGCAGGCGAGCCAGTAGTTATTCCCAACTCCGAAGGTTCCCGCACGACTCCTTCGGTCGTGGCCTTTTCGAAGGCTGGCGAAGTTCTCGTCGGCGAAGTGGCCAAACGACAGGCCATCACCAACCCTGATCGCACCTTCCGTTCCGTCAAGCGCCACATGGGCACTAATTGGCGCAGCGAAGACATTGACGGCAAGCAGTACTCGCCTCAAGAAATCAGTGCTCGCACCTTGATGAAGCTCAAGCGTGACGCCGAGGCGTATTTGGGCGACACCGTGACCCAGGCTGTCATTACCGTTCCCGCATACTTTGATGACGCACAACGGACAGCCACCAAAGAAGCCGGTCAGATTGCCGGTCTTGAAGTTCTCCGCATCATCAACGAACCGACTGCGGCCGCGTTGGCCTACGGTCTCGACAAGGGCGATGAAGACGAAACCATTTTGGTGTTCGACCTCGGCGGCGGAACCTTTGACGTTTCGGTTCTCGAAATTGGTGACGGTGTCTTCGAAGTGAAGAGCACCCACGGTGACACCGTTCTTGGTGGAGACGACTGGGATCAGCGTGTCATTGATTGGTTGGTCAATCAGTTCAAGTCTGCACACGGTGTCGATCTTGCCAATGACCGTATGGCTACACAGCGATTGAAGGAAGCAGCTGAAAAAGCCAAGATCGAACTGAGCCAAGTTCAGCAGACCCAGATCAACTTGCCTTTCATCACCGCAACTCCCGAAGGTCCGTTGCACCTTGACGAAACACTCACGCGTGCAAAGTTTCAAGATATGACTGCCGATCTCATCGAGCGTTGCCGTATTCCTTTCGAACAGGCGATTAAAGATGCTGGTCTCACCAAGGGTCAGATTCACCACGTGATCATGGTGGGTGGATCAACTCGTATGCCTGCAGTGCAAGACCTCGTGATGTCTCTCACCGGTAAAGAACCCAACAAGACCGTGAACCCCGACGAAGTCGTGGCTATCGGTGCAGCTGTTCAAGCTGGCGTGTTAAAGGGCGATGTCAAAGATGTGTTGTTGCTTGACGTCACTCCGTTGTCACTCGGTATCGAAACCAAGGGTGGCGTGATGACCAAGCTCATCGAACGCAACACCACTATCCCAACCAAGCGCACCGAAGTATTCACGACCGCAGAAGATATGCAGCCATCAGTTGAGATTCACGTGATCCAGGGTGAGCGCGAAATGGCTTCGTTTAACAAGACGCTTGGCAAGTTCCAGTTGGTTGATTTACCGCCGGCACCGCGTGGTGTTCCGCAGATTGAAGTGACATTCGATATTGATGCCAACGGCATCGTGCATGTCAGTGCAAAAGATCGTGCGACTAATAAAGAACAGTCAATGACCATCAGTGGCCAGTCGACTTTGTCTAAGGATGACATCAATCAAATGGTGAAAGACGCCGAAGCTCACGCTGAGGAAGATCGTCAGCGTCGTGAAGAAGCAGAAATTCGCAACAATGCTGATTCACTCGCCTATCAGACCGAAAAAGTTTTGCGCGAGCAAGGCGACAAAGTCACTGCCGAAGAAAAAGCCGCTGTTGAAGAACCGCTAGCAGCATTGAAGATTGCTCTAGAAGGTAATGACAATGCCGTCATCAAGGCAGCAACTGATGCATTGATGTCGGCGAGCCAGGCTTTCAGTCAGAAGTTGTACGAGACAGCAGCTCGCGATTCGAATGCTGCTGGAACTTCAGCTTCGGGCCAGGCCGCTGGTGGAACCAATGACGACGAAATCGTTGACGCTGAAATCGTCGACGGCGACGCCTGAGTTCTGCCATGACGAACGACAATGGTGATGTTGTTGGTGAACCAACAACCGAAACCGAAGATGCTGTTTCAGTCGATGAGGCTGCGGCCACCATTGAGCATGATGTTGAAGCGCTTCTCAGTGAACGAGATTCGTTCCGTGAGATGGCGCAACGACTTCAGGCCGAATTCGAGAATTATCGCAAGCGTGTTGCCTCGCAAACTGCCGATGACATCAATCGGGCCACGGGTCGCATTGCTGAATCGTTGTTGCCGGTACTCGATGCATGCGAAGCAGCTTTCGTTGCCCATCCGGCAGAAGTCGAACCACTGTTCAATCTCTTGTTGACAGAGTTGAAGAAGCAGGGACTTGAAGCACTTGACCTCAATGGTCAAACCTTCAATCCAGCTCAAGCTGACGCGGTCATCCACGAAGAAGGTGAAGGGGACGGCAATGGCAACACTGTCGTCACCGATGTTTTGCGAACTGGGTACACCTGGAAGGGTCGCGTATTGCGCCCAGCCATGGTCAAAGTCCGCGGTTAAACACATAACGATTAAAGACACAGCGAGGGGGTGAGTCATGGCAGCACAACGTGAATGGTACGAAAAGGATTACTACGCAGTGCTGGGCGTGGCTCAAACTGCCGAACCAAAAGAAATCACCAAGGCTTATCGCAAATTGGCCCGCGAAAATCATCCTGATGCAAAACCAGGAGATGATGCCGCCGAAGAACGCTTCAAAGCAATCTCAACTGCCTATGACGTTTTGAGCGACGAAACCAAACGTCGCGAATACGACGAGGTTCGTCGGCTCGGACCTATGGGCGGTGGAGGCATGGGCAATACGCGCTTCACTACCGGGGGCGATTCTGGTTCATTCGAAGATATGTTTCGCATGTTTTCAGGTGGTCGAGCGCGTGGCGGTGCGAGCAGCGGAGTCGGTCCGCGTCGTGGTTCCGATCTTGAAGCGGCGCTCACACTTGATTTCAATGATGCAGTTCTGGGTGTGACCACAAGTGTGTATCTCACCAGTGATGCGCGATGCGAAACGTGCAGTGGCTCGGGGGCTCGCCCCGGAACAGAGCGCAAGACATGTTCTCGATGTGGTGGCCGTGGCCAAGTCGATGACAATCAAGGGATGTTTTCTTTTGCTTCACCATGCCCCGGATGTGGCGGTGCCGGAAGCATTGTGGAAACACCTTGCGGCGCATGCCGCGGAAGCGGAATTGAAAAGCGAAATCGTGAAGTCAAGGTGCGAGTACCAGCCGGAGTCTCTGATGGTTCACGCATACGATTGCCCAGCAAAGGAACACCTGGCCGCAATGGTGGCCCAAACGGCGATCTCTTCATCATCTGTCGAGTGGGTAAGAGTGCAACATTTGGTCGCGACGGCGACAATCTGACGGTCAATGTCCCAGTGACATTTACTGAAGCAGCACTCGGAGCTGATATTGAAGTTCCGACATTAAGTGGCGACAATGTGACGTTGCGTATCAAGGCGGGTACCCAAAGCGGAAGTCGTCACCGTGTCAAGGGACGCGGTATCGAAACCACGAAGCATCATGGTGATCTCATTGTGACAGTCAACGTTGTCGTCCCTACCGAATTGAGTGACGACGAACGACAAGCCATCGAAGCATTGGCATTGGTGTCTAACGAAAATCCACGAGAGAGTTCACGCAACAGCTAGGGAGGCATTCATGAGTCAACAAACTAATGAACACGCCATCTATGTCATTTCCGTTGCCGCACAACGCGCCGGGATGCATCCGCAGACGCTGCGAATCTACGAACGACGTGGCCTCTTGCATCCAGCTCGAACCCAAGGCGGAAATCGTCGCTACAGCGAATTAGATATAGCGCGCCTACGACGAATTGCCGAACTCACTGCCGAAGGTATGAATGTCGAAGGTATTCGTCGTGTGATGTATCTCGAAGCCGAAGTAATTCGTCTGCGTAATGAGGTTGATCAGTTGCGGTTGCTTGCGACACAAGCGATCAGTGCTGTTCAGGGGAGGTCGGCAAATACGACATCACAGGCGAACATTGTGCCTTTACGCCAGGCAGTCACGGTCTTTGGTCATATTGATTCGGTATTGCGGCGAGATTGAGTGAGGTGACTGATGAATACTCAACGTGATTATCAGCCCTATCTTGCTGGAGCATTTCGTTGGAGGCTCGGGCTTCGACCTTTAGATCTTGCAAACTGGATCGAAATCGGCGATGACTACGACCACGAAATGGATACCAAGAAATCGGTGTTCACTCACAACTTCTCTACGGCAAATGCTTTTCAAGCAAATACCGAAGACGAGGCCGCAGAAGTCATGATTGAATTGATTGATCATCTAGTGACAACTCGATCAGATTGGTTTGCTCGAGAGGGTCGCGACATTGTGAATCACCATCGTCATGAACGCTTTCCCGTTGAGCCCAATAGCAATGGTGAGTGGGCCGAACATCCATTAGTGACTTGCGCTCGACTTGTCCAGGAAGATTTTGCTTTGCTTGTTGAACGTGATGGCCGTTTGGTTTTTGGCGGCGGCAGCGTTTGTTTCCCCAATCGCTGGGACCTCAACTCAAAGTTGGGTCTAACCATGAGCGAAGTTCACGCTCCGGTTGATCGCCTGAATGAACAATTGGAAGATCCGATTGATTCATTTTTCCAACGACTCTCACCCCAAAAGTCTTTCTGGCGAACGGGTTGGGCGGTCCTCAATACCGGAGAGCTGTATCAAGCTGTTGATGGTACGGCACCAAAGCCTCCCGCATTACCAGCACTCGGAGACCCGACAACAGGTGATCGCTTGTTCTTGCGAGTCGAACGTGAAACGATTCGGCGCTTTCCAAAAACAAATTGTGTGTTGTTCACAATTCGGTCGTATGTACGACCTCTCTCGCATCTCGTGAATCGACCCGAAGATGCCGCCCGACTCGCCGATGCCCTCAGCAACCTGCCTGACGATGTACGCGATTACAAACAGACCACCGAATTGACTGCGCCGGCGGTTCATTGGTTGCAAACAGTGGTCTCACAATCAGGTAGTTGAAGAGGAAACTGACATGGCTCTGAACCCGAAAAATTGGACACTCAAAACTCAAGAGGCTGTTGCATCAGCCGTCGATCAAGCCAAGGCTTTATCGAATCCTGAGTTGACACCCGATCACTTGATGGCGGCTATCGCGCGTCAAGACGACACCATCATTCCTGCAGTTTTATCAAAACTCGGACAAGCACCATTGATGGTGAGAAATGCTGCCGACGAAAAAGTTTCAAAATTGCCCAAGGCCTACGGTGGCGACGAACCCCGGATGAATCGTGAACTCAGCAACGTCTTTGAAAACGCTGAGAAGTACCAAAAAGACTTCAAGGACGATTACTTGTCGGTTGAGCATTTATTGCTTGCGATGAATAGTCGTTTGGGTATAGGTAGCGAAGAACTGATGCAAGCGTTACGCGATGTACGCGGAAGCCATCGGATAACAACGCAAAACCCTGAAGAGAATTTTCAAGCGCTCGAGAAGTATGGACAAGATCTGACCAAGCGTGCGCGTGACGGAAAGATTGATCCGGTCATCGGTCGCGATGATGAAATTCGCCGAGTGATTCAAGTATTGAGCCGTCGTACTAAGAACAACCCAGTTCTTATCGGTGAACCAGGTGTTGGTAAGACGGCAATTGTTGAAGGCCTAGCTCGACGTATTGCTGAAGGTGATGTGCCCGAGGGTCTGAAAAACAAGCGGCTGATTTCTCTTGACATCGCCAGTTTGCTCGCAGGAGCAAAGTATCGCGGTGAATTTGAAGAACGCTTGAAGGCCGTGCTGAAAGAAATCACCGATGCTGCTGGTGAAGTGATCACCTTTGTTGATGAACTACACACCATTGTGGGTGCGGGCGGCGCCGAAGGTGCCATGGACGCTGGCAACATGATTAAGCCCATGTTGGCGCGTGGTGAGTTGCGCATGATCGGTGCGACCACTCTTGATGAATATCGTAAGTACGTCGAAAAAGATCCGGCCCTTGAACGTCGTTTTCAGCAGGTCTATGTCGGTGAACCCACTGTTGAAGACACCATCGCTATTTTGCGCGGTCTGAAAGAACGTTACGAAGTACACCACGGTGTGCGCATCCAAGATTCGGCTTTGGTCAGTGCGGCGGTTTTGTCTGATCGTTACATCACGAGTCGCTTCTTGCCCGATAAGGCTATTGATCTTGTTGATGAAGCCGCGAGCAAGTTACGCATTGAAATTGACTCGCTACCTACCGAGATTGATGTCGTTGAACGTCGCATTATGCAACTCGAGATTGAAAAGTTGGCGTTAGCAAAAGAAACCGATCTAGCTTCACGTGATCGTCTTGCAACAATTGACGATGAATTGTTGCTATTGAAGAACGATGCAGGCGTTATGCGCGAACACTGGCAGCAAGAAAAGGATGCGATCGGTGCTATTCGAAATCTGAAGGAAGAGCTTGAACAACTCAAGATCAGTGTCGAATACGAAACCGATCTGCAAAAGAAGTCCGAGATTAGTTACGGACGAATCCCCGAGATCGAACGCCGAATCTCCGAAGCAACGGGTCACTTAGATGTGTTGCAAACAGGCAATCGGATGCTCAAAGAAGAAGTTGACGCCGAAGACATCGCCGAAGTAGTGAGCAAGTCAACCGGTGTGCCCGTCACGCGACTTCTTGAAGGCGAAATGGCCAAGTTGGTTCATCTTGAAGCCCTCTTGCATCAGCGGGTCATTGGTCAAGATCAGGCGGTCACTGCAGTATCAAACGCTATTCGTCGCAGTCGCGCTGGTTTGTCTGATCCCTATCGCCCGATTGGTTCATTTTTGTTCCTCGGACCAACCGGTGTGGGAAAGACTGAGTTAGCTCGAGCAGTCGCCGAGTTTTTGTTTGATGACGAGCGTGCCATGGTGCGCATCGACATGGGCGAATACATGGAAAAGCATTCAGTGTCCCGTTTGGTCGGAGCGCCCCCTGGATATGTCGGTTACGACGAAGGTGGACAACTGACCGAAGCAGTTCGTCGTCGTGGTTACACCGTGGTGTTGCTTGATGAAATAGAAAAGGCTCACCCTGATGTTTTCAACATCTTGTTGCAGGTACTTGATGATGGTCGTCTCACTGATGGTCAGGGCCGCACGGTCGACTTCACCAATGTGGTGATTGTGATGACCTCAAACTTGCCTGGTGACCCACAAATGTTCTTTAAGCCCGAGTTCATCAACCGCATCGATGAAATCATTCGCTTCCGCTCCTTGACGCAAGAGGACTTGGCCCACATCGTGATCATTCAACTTGAAAAGCTTCGTGAGCGCCTGTTGGCACGTCGAATCACTCTTGAGGTCACACCAGCCGCCGTGGCATTACTGGCCGCAGTTGGGTTTGACCCCGACTTTGGAGCACGACCATTAAAGCGTGTCATTCAACGCGAGATTGGCGACCGAGCCTCGGTCTTGATTCTTGAAGGAAAAGTGGGCGAAGACAGCGCGATTGTTGTTGACGCAGTCGACGATCAGATTGTGTTGAATTCGTAAGAACTAAGCAGCTTCAATAATGCCGCGACCTGGCGTCACGTCAAGTGAAACACGATCTCCAACTTGAGCATGAATGCTGCCGCTTGCCGCGTGGACATTCACGAGTTGGTCATTCATGTCAACGCGCACCGAGATAATCGTGACTGGGCCTTGAAAGGTCACCCGCGTGACAGTTCCGCGCATCGTTAATTCATTTTCGTCTTCAGAGATAGTGATGTCTTCTGGGCGAACTAAGATTTTTCCAACCCCGTTATTGTTTGGCAACTCGTTGATTGAACCAACAAAGCGCGCAACGAATGGTGAAGCAGGACGCAAGTAGACATCTTCTGGGGTGCCCAACTGTTCAAGGCGGCCATTTGACATGACACCGATGCGGTCGCTGATGGCGAGAGCTTCGTCCTGATCATGGGTAACAAAAAGTGTGGTCGTTTTCAATTCAGATTGGATGCGACGAATTTCATCCCGCAAGGTTGAGCGAACCTTGGCATCGAGGGCCGAAAGAGGTTCATCAAGAAGCAGTACTTCGGGCTGAACTGCCAATGCACGAGCCAATGCGACACGTTGTTGTTGCCCACCAGAAAGTTGATGAGGATAACGCTTACCGAGTTCGCCCAACTGAACAAGTTCAAGCATTTCGCCAACTCGGGAGTTGCGTTTTGCTTTTTCTACTTTCCGATTTCGTAAACCAAAATCAACGTTTTGCGCAACGGTGAGATTGGGGAAGAGGCTGTAGCTCTGGAAAACCATGCCCATGTTTCGTCGATGGGCTGGAGTATCGGTGATGACGCTTTCTCCGAGCGATACGACTCCGGTATCTGGAATTTCAAATCCGGCAGCGATACGTAAGGCAGTTGTTTTGCCGCAACCCGATGGTCCGAGCAAACTGACCAACTCACCTGGTTGTAAAGCAAGATCAAGTGATTCAAGTGCGACTGTTGTGCCGAAGGTCTTTCGAATGCCGGTAAAGCTGAGCGAGGTCATACGAGGATCTCATTTTCTTGGGAACGTGAAACTTGTTGTGGTCGAGTACTACGAGACTTAGAAAGAACGCCGATGGCGACGAAAAGAAGTGTGGTGCCTAACAATGCAAGGATCGCAAGTGCGTAGCCACCTCTTGGGTCGCTTTGCCGATACTGCGCCATAAATGACGGGAACGTGCGCTTTAAGAGGACGTCGGAAATTGTGTACTCACCCAGTACGACGGCGACAGTGAGAAAAGTGCTTGAGATAATTGCTGCACGAAGATTTGGAATGACCACTCTGAAAAGGGTGGCAATCCAGGTCGAACCAAGACTTCGAGATGCTTCTACTAAGACCTTGAGATCAATGGCTCGCAATCCTGTATCAATACTGCGATAAGTAAACGGCAAGGCAAGTACGACGTAGAACGGAATCAACGAGTAGTCACTATTCAAAAACCAACGGGCGTGAGGTTTCACAACAACAATTCCAGCGACGAGCGCAATAGCTGGAATGACATACGGCAGGATCGTCAAGAACTCAACGAAAACACGAGCCTTCGGTAATCGAAGATGTACCCATACCGCAGTAGGAACCAAAAGCCCGAGTGTGAAGAGCGCTGTTCCGACTGCCAACTTCAAACTGAGAGTCAGGGCTTCGGCGAAGAAGTCATCGGAAAATGAAGCAGTGACCGATGAGAACGACCACTTCTCAAAAAGATTATTCCAACCCAAGTCAATGACTTGAAGGTTTTGGAAAGCGAAACGTGCCATTGCAAGCAACGGAAACGCAAAGAAAATTGCGCTTGCAATCAAAACAAGAGTCGGGAGCAAACGTCCAAGTGCTCGTTGAGAACGAGATTGTCTCATGAGTTGCTCCATCGTTCAGCGCGTCGACGAAGTAGCCAGTAGGCGGCCATGCTGATGCCCATCAAGATGATCATCCAAGCAGCAAGTGAATACCCAACAGCATCTTCACCAATCGAGATATCTCCTCCTAGGAAGAAACTGATTCTGAGTGGAACGATCTTTGAGTTGTCGGTTAG
>Ga0208168_1000188_pt1 | contig 20274 bp, 19 predicted proteins | sample Colrivmet1547A02_FD_187643 | JGI IMG/M metagenome (GOLD analysis project Ga0208168, IMG submission 187643) | Estuarine microbial communities from the Columbia River estuary - metaG 1547A-02 (SPAdes) (version 2) | ecosystem: Environmental > Aquatic > Marine > Intertidal zone > Estuary | place...
CCAAATGCGTTCGATTCGAGTCAAGGAACAGATATCGCCAGTGTTGGAGCGGGGCAGCAGGTGCAATTGTTAGCGCCCAACCGCTTTATTGAAGATTGGGTTAAGAGTAAGTTTCTGGCGCGCATTGAAGAGCTATTTGTAGAGTTTGGTGGTGGGCACTGCAGTGTGGCGGTAATCGCGCAAGCAGAATCTGCGCCAATATTTCGCGAACAACAGCGTTCAATTGCTGCTCAGCCCGATCAGCCACTGATCGGCGATCGCGTCGAGTCTGTTGTAGCAGACCCCACACCAGCGCGCACCCGTGACATCATATTGCCGGATGCACCGCAAATTTTAAGACCCCTCGCCGCTCCGGCGATTATCACTTCGGCTGCAGAGCACAGTTTAAAGAGCAATCTCAACAGCGCCTTCACTTTCGATACCTTTGTGGAGGGCAAGTCGAATCAATTAGCGTTGGCGGCTGCGCAGCAAGTCGCCGAGAACCCCGGTGGGTCTTACAACCCGCTGTTTATTTATGGCGGCGTTGGTTTGGGTAAGACGCACTTGATGCACGCTGTGGGCAATGCCATGCGCGAGCGCAAACCCGACGCTAAAATTGTCTACCTGCACTCCGAGCGGTTTGTTGCGGATATGGTGAAGGCCCTGCAATTGAAGGCGATAGATGAGTTTAAACAGTTCTACCGCTCCGTTGACGCGCTACTTATCGACGATATTCAGTTTTTCGCCGGTAAAGACCGCAGCCAAGAAGAATTTTTTCACACCTACAATGCGCTGCTTGAGCGCGGCCAGCAGATGATTCTCACCTGTGACCGCTATCCGAAAGAGATTGATGGTGTGGAAGAGCGTCTGAAGTCCCGTTTCGGTTGGGGGTTGACGGTAGCTGTTGAGCCGCCTGAGCTTGAGACAAGGGTCGCGATCTTGATCAACAAAGCAGAGCAGACGGGCATGGATTTGTCGCGTGATGCCGCCTTTTTTATCGCCCAGCGCATTCGCTCCAATGTCAGAGAGCTTGAGGGCGCGCTGAAGCGCGTAATGGCCCATGCCCAGTTTAGCGGTCGCGTTATTGACATTGATTTAATTCGGGAATCGCTGAAAGATTTGTTGGCGCTCCAAGACAAGCTCGTTACCATAGACAACATTCAGCGCGTGGTGGCCGATTACTATAAATTAAAGATGTCGGACCTCTTGTCTAAGCGCCGTAGCCGCTCTGTAGCGAGGCCCAGGCAGATCGCCATGGCTCTGGCTAAAGAGTTGACGAATTACAGCCTGCCCGAGATTGGAGAGGCTTTTGGTGGCCGCGACCACACCACCGTATTACACGCGTGCCGCAAAGTTAAAGAGTTGGAGCAGAGTGATCGCGAAGTAGAGCGAGATTTAAAAAACCTCTTCAGAACATTGTCCAATTAACGTCTAGTCTAAAAGATTTAACAGTTTTAAAAGAACAAACAGTTGTGAAAGACCGAAAAGTTGTGAGAGATCAAAAACGCCATTATCAGTGCCGGAGATAGAGACCTACTATGAAATTTAGCTTGTCGAGAGAAGCGTTACTTAAGCCGTTACAGTTAGTGACGGGCGTGGTTGAGCGGCGTCAAACGCTGCCTATTCTGTCCAATGTGTTGCTGAGCCTAGAGGGTTCGCGGCTCTCGCTGACGGGAACGGATCTTGAAGTCGAAATTATTGGCTACACCGAGGTTTCAGCGGGCGATGAGCCAGGTGAGGTCACGGTTTCTGCGCGCAAATTATTGGATATTTGCCGGTCGCTGCCAGAAGGGGCGAACGTCAATTTCAGTAATAGTGACGGCAAAGCACAGGTCGTGAGTGGCCGCAGTCGCTTTACCCTCGCCACCTTGCCGGCCAATGATTTTCCCTCCGTGGATAATGGCGAAAATAACATTCGTTTTGATGTTGAAGCCGCAACGCTGAAAACACTGATTGAATCAACGAGCTTTGCGATGGCGCAACAGGATGTTCGGTACTATTTGAACGGCATGTTGTGGGAAGTGAGCGCCAATAAACTCCGAGCTGTGGCGACTGATGGACACCGCATGGCCTTGGCCGACGCTGCCTGTGATATTGCGGTTGATGATATCACCAAGGCGATTTTGCCCCGCAAAGGGGTAATGGAGTTGGCGCGTCTGGTGGGTGACGAGGGCTCGGTGGGTGTGGCGATGGGCTCTAACCATATTCGCGTTAACGGTCCAGATTACTGCTTCACCTCTAAATTAGTTGATGGCGCATACCCTGACTACGATCGCGTGCTACCCAAGGGTGGCGATAAGTTAGTGCTGGGTGACCGTGCAGAGTTAAAGCAAGCCTTTGGTCGAACCGCTATTTTATCGAACGAAAAATACCGTGGTGTGCGTTTAATGCTATCCAACGGTGCCCTGAAAATGGTCGCTAATAATCCAGAGCAGGAAGAGGCTCAGGAAGAGATTGGCGTCGATTATGCAGGTGACGATCTCGAAATTGGCTTTAATGTCAGTTACTTACTGGATGTTCTGAATGTTCTTAAGGGCACCACGGTTCGTTTAACCTTGTCTGATTCTGGCAGCAGTGCGCTGATGGAAGACGCGGCAAGCGGTGCCGCAGTCTATGTTGTTATGCCTATGCGCCTTTAGGGGCGCGTTGGACGCGGCTTCGACGCACTATGTATCTCTCTAATTTGGACGTTCTCCAGGTGCGAAACTTGGAAAGCGTCCATATTACCTGTCATCCCCAAGCAAATATTATCTTTGGCGCCAATGGCAGCGGTAAAACTAGCCTGCTTGAGGCTATCTACCTGCTGGGTCGTGGGCGCTCCTTTCGTCACCGTGATCTTCGGGTGGTGATCAATCAAGCTGCGACCGAGTTAGTGGTAGCCGCTCGAGTGGCGCGTGGCAGCGATGGCAAGCGACGCCAGCTTGGTATTAAGCGCACGTCGGCAGGGCAGTTTGAGGCGCGCCTTGATGGCGCTTCTCTCCAATCGTCTGCGCAATTGGTTGCAGAGCTGCCATTACAGCTGATAGACGCCCATAGCTTTATGCTGCTCGAGGGTGGCCCTCAACAGCGCCGCCAGTTTCTTGATTGGGGGGTGTTCCACGTGGAACATGGCTACACCGATCTCTGGCGTCGCTTCCAAAAAACGCTAAAACAGCGCAATCAACTGCTTCGTCATGGTAGAATAGACCCCGATGTTTTACGCACCTGGACAGCAGAGCTGGTGCCCCTCTGTGAGCAGATCACGGTGCGCAGAGAGCGTTATCTCGAGGCGCTCCGCGCGCCCCTTCAGGATGCTGTGGCTGCCTTCGATGGGTTGGGCGAAGTGAGTTTTGAGTATTATTGTGGTTGGGATCGCAAGTTGGGCCTCGCGGAGGTCTATAAGGCAGACGAGTCGCGAGATATGGCGACCAAGACCACGAATCATGGCGCTCACAGGGGTGATGTCATTATTAAGGTGAATGGCCAGCCAGCCGCTGACCATTTCTCGCGTGGACAGGTGAAGCTTCTGGTCTACGCATTAAAATTGGCACAGGCCAGTTATTACAAAGAAAGTTCGGGGGAGTCTTGTTTGTTTCTTCTAGATGATCTTCCCGCAGAGCTAGATTACTTTCATCGCCAACAGGTGATGGCCTTTCTGAACAAGTTAGGTTGCCAGTACTTTATTACAGGCGTTGATAGGCAGGATTTCACGGATTTGGTGGAGAATATACCCCATCAAATGTTCCACATGGAACATGGCGTAGTTGCAGTTGAATAGATAACGGGAATTGAGTAGATATGAGTGACCAGCAGAATTACGACTCTTCGAGTATTAAGGTACTAAAAGGCTTGGATGCGGTTCGCAAGCGACCGGGTATGTACATCGGCGACACGGATGACGGCACTGGTTTGCATCATATGGTCTTTGAGGTGGTCGATAACTCCATCGATGAGGCGTTAGCGGGCCACTGCTCAGAGATACGGGTTGTGATTCATCCAGACGAGTCAGTCTCTGTCTCAGATAATGGCCGCGGTATTCCCACTGAAATGCACGAAGAGGGCGTGTCAGCTGCTGAAGTTATCATGACAGTGCTCCATGCTGGCGGAAAGTTTGACGATAATTCCTATAAGGTCTCTGGCGGTTTGCACGGTGTGGGTGTGTCGGTGGTTAACGCCCTGTCTGCACAGCTGCGACTGACTATTCGCCGCGGCGGTAAAATTCACGAGCAGCTCTATGTTCACGGTGTGCCGCAAGCACCTCTCGAGGTTGTAGGGGAGACCAAAGAATCGGGCACGATGGTTCACTTTGTCCCGTCGGTTGATACCTTTACCAATATCAAATTCCATTTCGATCTGCTCGCCAAACGCTTGCGGGAACTATCGTTCCTGAACTCAGGTGTTCGTATTGTGTTGTATGACGAGCGAACGGGTAAAGAAGAAGTGTTTGCCTACGAGGGTGGCTTGAGCGCTTTTGTTGAGTATTTGAATAAAAACAAAACAACGGTCAACAAAATCATGCATTTCAATACCCATCGCGAGGACGGCACGAGTGTTGAAGTTGCTCTGCAGTGGAATGATGGTTTTCAAGAAAATATCCACTGTTACACCAATAATATCCCTCAGCGCGATGGTGGCACCCACTTGGCGGGGTTTCGCTCTGCTTTGACGCGTTGCTTGAACTCCTATATCGAGAAAGAGGGTATCAACAATAAGGCCAAGGTTGGCACCACGGGTGATGATGCCCGTGAGGGGTTGACTGCGATTATCTCGGTAAAAGTGCCAGACCCTAAATTTTCCTCTCAGACCAAAGATAAATTGGTCAGCTCTGAGGTAAAGACTGCAGTTGAGCAGGAAATGGGTGAGAAATTCGCAGAGTTTTTGCTTGAGTTCCCCCAAGATGCCCGCGCCGTGGTTAACAAAATGATCGATGCCGCCAGAGCCCGCGAGGCAGCCCGTAAGGCTCGTGAGATGACGCGCCGCAAAGGAGCGCTCGATATTGCTGGGCTACCAGGTAAGCTGGCCGACTGTCAGGAGAAAGATCCTGCATTGTCAGAACTGTATCTCGTGGAGGGTGATTCGGCAGGAGGATCGGCCAAGCAGGGCCGTGATCGTCGCACGCAGGCTATTTTACCGCTCAAAGGTAAGATCCTTAACGTCGAGAAGGCGCGTTTCGATAAAATGCTGTCCAGTGCGGAAGTGGGTACTTTGATCACAGCGCTGGGCTGCGGCATTGGTACGGAGGAGTTTAAGCTTGAGAAGCTACGCTACCACACTATCGTTATCATGACGGATGCGGACGTGGATGGGTCGCATATTCGCACGCTCCTGCTCACCTTCTTCTTTCGGCAGATGCGCGATCTTGTTGAAAACGGCCATATTTTTATTGCCCAGCCCCCGCTCTACAAAGTCAGCCGCGGCAAGAACGAGCAGTACGTCAAAGATGACGACGCACTGTTGGTCTATCTAACCGCCAAGGCGCTCGAAAATGCCAGCTTACACGTCAACTCGACTGCGCCGGGTATTCAGGGGACCGCCCTTGAAGCCTTGGTGAGTCAGTTCCGCCATGTGGCTGGAGTGGTGTTGCGGTTGTCTCAGGTTTACCCCAAAGAAGTACTTGATGCGCTGATTTATACATCGAGATTTAAGCCCGAATTTCTACAAAATAGCACCGATCTTGCGGTTTGGTGTCGCGAACTGCAGGGAAGTCTTGAAAAAGTGATTGTGGGAACGCACCGTCACGATGTGCAAGTCCACGAGGACAGCGAACGTCGTATTTTTGTGCCTCGCGTTGAAGTGACTGCCCACGGTATTCCGAATTATCACACTTTAGGCCGAGAGTTTTTTGCTTCGAACGAGTATAAAGCTATCGCCGAGTTGGGCGAGGTGTTGCAGGGTTTGATCGAAGAGGGTGGTTTTGTTCAGCGGGGCGAGCGACAGCAGCAAGTCGAGAGTTTCCAAGAGGCTCTCGAGTGGTTGATGGCTGAGTCGCGTCGCGGTCTCAGCACACAGCGCTATAAAGGATTGGGTGAGATGAATCCCAGCCAGCTGTGGGAAACAACGATGGATCCCGACTCGCGGCGAATGCTGCGTGTCACCGTTGAGGATGCCATCGCGGCCGACCAAATGTTCACCACATTAATGGGTGATCAGGTTGAGCCGCGCCGTGAGTTTATTGAGATGAACGCGCTATCCGTGGTCAATCTCGACGTTTAAAGCCGGAATGGTTTAGCGTTTTACTGGTTATCTGCGGGATGTTTGAAAAGAGCGCATTATTCGGGCTTTGAGCCCCAGCAGTCGCTGTCAGAAGACCGTCAGCCTTTATCGGCTCGGCGGTTTTTTTTCGTGGGTTCAAATCTTATGTCGATACGGCGGTCAGCCTTTTCGCGACGCACGGTCTTACGCGTTTCAAGGCTTGTGTTGGGTTTTTTGGCTGGTGGTTTAGCACTATCCATGGTTTTAATGGCCTCCTGTCGTGTCCGCCAAGAGTATAGCTGACAGCACTCGCTTGAGTTTGCTCATCCTTCTTTGTGGACGGGCTGTTAGAGTGCGCCTGCAATCCATTGTTTGGCTTGCTCAGTCAGCTCCCGCGGGCTGAGTTCGTCTGTCGAAATGGGAGCGCCAATCACCACAGTAATAGTGCCTGGTGTTTTCAGCCAGCTTGCAGCGGGCCAGCAGTCACCGGCATTGTGGCGCACTGGCAGAATGCTGACGCCGGCACTTTTGGCGAGGGCCGCACCGCTGGTCATGAACGTGCCAAGCTCTGGCGTGCGGATACGGGTCCCTTCGGGAAAGATAACGACATTCATGCCTTCCTGGATGCGCTGTTTTCCGAGTTTTAAGACTTGCCGTATGGCGCCGGCTGGGTTTGAGCGTTTAATTGCAATAGCGCGCATGGCATACAGGCCCCAGCCAAATAGGGGAATCCAGAGCAATTCGCGCTTAAGTATGACGCTGGCAGGCACAAACAGATGCTGCAGAAAGAAAGTCTCCCACGTGCTCTGATGATTGCTCAGCACTACACAGGGTTCTTTGGGGATATTCTCTATGCCCATCACTGCGACCTTTACGCCGCAAGTTATGCGCAGCCACACCATAATCAATTTATTTCCGTAGGTGAGCCAGCGCTGACGAAATCCCACAGGGAAAAAGACCACAAGGCAAACCGATAGGCTCATTACCAGCACTAAAACCACGAGCCCTGTGTAGAACAGTAGCGCTCTGATGGCTTGCCAGATTCTCCCCATGGGCTTGTCCTTGTTGTGCTGCGATTACTGGCTGACGACGAGCTGCGAAATGTCGGCCACGTTTAAGAACAGACTGCGCAAGCGCTGCAGCAGGGCTAAGCGGTTCGCTTGAAGCGCAGGATCGTCAGCCATGACCATTACTTGATCGAAAAATAGATCGACCGGCTCGCGCAATAAAGCCAACGTCTGTAAAACATTAGTATAGTCACGCTGCGCTAAAAGTGGGGCTGTCAGCTGCTCCAGACGCGCAAGCTCCGCAGCTAAGTGCTGTTCTGCGGCCTCCATCAGCAACGCGGGGTCAATCACGTTGGGAATGCTGTTCGCGGACTGCTTGGCTAAAATATTGAACACTCGTTTGTTGGCTGCGGCCAGTGCAATGGCCTCCGGCAGGCGGGAAAAGTGATCCACGGCGCGCACGCGAGCATCGATATCAAGGGGTGTTGAAAGCCCCAGCGCGGCTACCGATACAAACACTTCTGGCGCGATATTTTCGTCTCTATACTGAGCTTTAAAACGCTCTATGATGTAAGTAAGTACTTGCAAACATAGCGCCTCTTTATCCAAATCAAGAGTTAGTTGAGCCGCCGCTGCCGCGATGGCAGATTTCAGATCAAGCTCAATTTTGCGTTCAACCAAAATACGCAGTACCCCTAGGCTCGCCCGTCGCAGTGCGAAGGGGTCGCGCGACCCAGAGGGCTGTTGCCCAATGCCAAAAATACCTACGATGGTGTCCAAGCGGTCGGCCAATGCCAATGTCGCGCCGGTCGCGGACGATGGCACTGCATCTCCAGCAAAACGCGGCAGATACTGTTCTAAGAGTGCGTCGGCAACCTCATGGGGCTCACCGTCGTTGAGGGCGTAGTAGCGGCCCATCACTCCTTGAAGATCGTCGAATTCATTGACCATATTGCTGACCAAATCAGACTTGGACAGCTCACCGGCGCGCCGCGCATACGCGGGGCCAGCGCCTGTGGCCGGTGCCAGATGGGCCGCCAGTTCACTAACACGCGCCGTCTTGTCATAAATTGTGCCGAGCTGCGCTTGAAAGACAATATGCTTGAGCGACTCGCGATGGGCCTGCAAGGATGTTTTTAAATCGGTGGTGTAGAAAAACGCGGCATCGGCGAGACGAGGCCTGATCACGCGTTCGTTGCCACTAATCACCTGCTGGGGGTCGCTACTGGCAATATTGGCGACGGTAATAAACAGCGGCATCAAACGCTGTTCACTGTCGACCACATGGAAGTATTTCTGGTGCTGAGCCATGGATGAAATCAGCGCTTCGGCGGGCACGTCGAGGAAATGGGTTTCAAACTTACCCATGAGAGGCACCGGCCACTCGTTGAGTGCAGTGACTTCATCTAACAGCCCATCGTCGATAACGGCGGTGCCATGAGCACTGGCCGCTGCGGCTATCACGCCCTGGCGAATAATGTCGCGGCGCTGAGCGAAGTCGACAATCACAAAAGCGTTGTACAAGGTCTCTTGGTATGCCGCGGGAGAGGTGACAACAATATCTCCCTGGCTGTGGAAGCGGTGACCGCGGGTTGTGTTGCCGCTGGTGACGCCAAGAATATTGGTAATTACGGTGGTGTTGTCAAACAACACAACGGCCCACTGTACTGGACGCACAAACTCCTGCCTGCTTTTGCCCCAGCGCATTGGCTTGGCAATAGGCAGTGCGGCAAGGGATTGATTAATGACATCGCCAAGCATGTCAGCTGTGGCGCGACCAGGCTGGGTCAGCCGAGCACAGAGTTTGTCCTGCTGGCCGTCATGCTCTACCAGTCCTGCCAGCGCTGTACTGTCAAGACCGTTCTTTTCAGCAAAGGCCATTGCCGCTCGAGTTGGCGTGCCGTCGGCGTCGAAGGCGACTTTGGCGGGCGGCCCCCAATTGATAATTTGTTGATCGGGCGTACGGGTTTGCAGATCTTTAATCATTATTCCAAGCCGGCGCGGGGCACCGTAGGCCGTCGCAGCGCCGAATGTCAGTCCAGCGGCGCGTAGCCCAGAGGTAACACCGTCGGCAAACTCGTGAGATAGCTGTTGTAGGGCTTTGGGTGGCAGCTCTTCCGTGCCAATTTCAACCAGAAAATCTGCACTCATTTTTTTGCCTCTGCTTCTTGACGACGCTGCTCTTTGGCGGCCTGCTGAAGTTGTTCCTGCGCCACTCGCTGCATGACTTCGTCGGCCAGATCTTTGTCGGCGAGGGGGAAGCCGAGGGCCAGTCGCGAGTCGAAGTAGCCTTGAGCCACGGCGCGGGAGAGGGTGCGAACTCGCAGAATAAAGCGCTGTCGCTCAGTGACAGAGATTGCGTGGCGCGCGTCGAGTAAATTAAAGGCATGGGACGCTTTCATTACCATCTCATAGGCCGGCAGAGGCAGACCTTTTTCGATCAGCCGCAGGCTGTCTTTTTCGCACTGATCAAAGGTCGCAAACAGGGCGTCGACATCGGCATACTCAAAATTGTAGGTCGACTGCTCCACTTCGTTCTGATGAAACACATCACCGTAAGTGACGTCCCCTTGCGGGCCATGGGCCCAGATCAGATCGTAAATGCTATCAACCCCCTGCAAGTACATCGCAATACGCTCGAGGCCATAGGCTACTTCGCCAGTCACTGGATAGCACTCAAGGCCACCGGCTTGTTGAAAATAGGTGAACTGGGTGATTTCCATGCCGTTTAACCAGACTTCCCAGCCAATACCCCAGGCGCCAAGGGTGGGCGATTCCCAGTTGTCCTCAACAAAGCGCACATCGTGAACATTGGTATCTATACCCAGCGAGCGCAGTGAGCCGAGGTAAATCTCCTGAAAATCACTTGGAGAGGGTTTCATCACGACCTGAAATTGGTAGTAGTGTTGCAAACGGTTGGGGTTTTCACCGTAGCGTCCGTCGGTCGGCCGACGACAGCCTTGGACATAGGCACTGTTCCAATTCTCGGGCCCAATGGCGCGCAGAAAAGTGGCGGGATGGAATGTTCCAGCGCCCACTTCCATATCCAACGGCTGTAGAATAACGCAGCCTTGGCTGGCCCAGTATTGCTGAAGTCTTATGATTAGTTCCTGAAATGTGTCAGGAGGCGTGCCGACATTGCTCACGTTGAATACCTACGGATGTTTTAAAACCGCTCAATTGTTGTTTGATTTGCGAATGCGCAATTATAAGGCGGCACACCAATAAAGGAAGGGAATATGCGGCTGCAGGGATTAATTAAACTGGCCTTGAGGCATTCAGATAGGGATATAATGCCGCTCGACAACTTCCGTTGTCTGTATGGAGAGCATTTCATTAAGGAATATCAGCATTAGAGGACGAATGTAAATGGCGCACGTAAGACACGGCGAAAAGGTACGCAAAGCAGTATTTCCTGTAGCAGGCATGGGCACCCGCTTTTTGCCGGCGACAAAGGCCAACCCAAAAGAGATGTTGCCTGTGGTGGACAAGCCGCTGATTCAGTATGCGGTTGAAGAGGCGATCGACGCGGGCATTACTGAGATGATTTTTGTCACGGGCCGCAACAAGCGAAGTATCGCAGACCATTTCGACAAAGCTTATGAGCTCGAACACCAGCTCGAAAAGAAGAACAAAACCGACTTACTCGCCCTCGCGCAGAATATTATTCCCAAAGGTGTTAGCTGTACCTATATCCGCCAATACGAAGCCCTCGGCCTTGGCCATGCTGTATCGACCGCATCGCACCTGATTGGGGACGAGCCGTTTGCGGTTATTCTTGCTGACGACTTGATTCATTCGCCGAAAGGTGCGGTTCGTCAAATGGTTGAGATCTATGAATTTTACAAAAGCTCAGTGATCGCCGTGCAGAAAGTTCCTGGCCCCGAGATTTCCAATTACGGCGTTATTAGTGGCTCGCGTCAGGCAGAGCGTGTTTTTTTGATGGATAAAATTGTTGAAAAACCTGCGCTAAAAGATGCTCCGTCAGATATGGGAGTGACCGGGCGCTATATTTTCACCCCGCAAATTTTCCAACATTTGGCCCAGTTAAAGCCGGGCGCTGGCGGCGAATTTCAGCTGACCGACGCAATTCAAACCCTGCTGCTTGAAGAGCAAGTATTAGCATACGAGTATCAGGGTACGCGCTACGATTGCGGCAGTAAAATGGGTCTGTTGCGAGCCAATATTGAGTTAGGGCTTTTACATCCAGAGATTGGTGATGACTTGCGCCGCTACTTGCAAACAGACCTCGTCGAAAAACTAAAATAGAGAACAACGCCGGCACTAGGCGGCATAAAAAGGTACTGATGAGTTTTGAAAAATAAGCTTCTGTTGTTGACCTTACGCGGTTTTGGCCTGCTGCCGCTCGCCGTTGGTCGGGCTGTTGGCCGGACAATCGGGCGGTTGATCTACGTATTGGGCATTGGGCCTGTTCGCGTGGCACGCATTAACCTGCGCCTCTGCTATCCGGAGATGTCAGAGTCGCAGCGCGAAGCGTTGTGCAAAGGCCGCATGCTTGAGTTTGGTCAAGCCTTTGTTGAAACCCCCCGTGTGTGGAGCAAATCGAGCACTTGGCTACAGAACAAAATAGTTGGCGTGGAGGGGATGGCGCTTTTCGAGGCAGCCGTTGCCGATCCGCGCGGCACACTCCTCGTCGTTCCCCATCAGGGCAATTGGGAAGTGGTGGGCCTCTGGGTCTCAAAACAGACCGCGATGACCTCACTCTACGAGCCGCCGAAAATGCCCGCCTTGGACCGCTGGATCAAGTTGTCCCGCGAACAGTCCGGCGCCACCCTAGTGCCCACCGATGTTCGCGGTGTAGCAGCATTGATTAAGGCGCTCAAGCGCGGCGAAACCAGCGGCATTCTGCCTGATCAAGTGCCCACCGAGAGCGGCGGCATTATGGCGCCGTTTATGGGAATCCCTGCGCGCACCATGACGCTGGTGACCAATTTGGTGCAGCGCGCCCACTGCCAAGTCTTGCTCTGCGCGGCCATTCGCGAGCCCGGAGGGTGGCGATTGCATTTTTTGCCGGCTAGCGAAGCGGTGTTTAGCGACCAGCAAGAGGTAGCCGTCGCGGCCTTAAATACCGATGTTGAGCGCCTTGTTGCTCTGGCACCAGAGCAGTATCAGTGGGAATACAAACGCTTTCGCGCGCAGCCGGATGGCCGCCAATACTACGCCAAAAGCACGTGAGGGCAGGGCGTTGACAGGTTCGGCACATTTTTTAGACCATCTCAAATGGCGGCAACCGCAGTTGGCTGGCATTGATGCACTGCCGCCGGCATTTCGCAGCTGGTTGAGCGACAGTGGCTCTCTCACGCGCCGACTGCAGCATGCCAGCGGTGGCCAGTTCTCGGTGCAAGTGCTCAGCCAATCACTGCAATTTCCGAAGCTGTCGGAGCGCACTGCACTATTGTTGCCGCCCCGCCGTCTCGCTCTCGTGCGGGAAGTTATTTTGTTCGGTCGGGGTGAGCCGTGGGTTTATGCGCGCAGTGTTATTCCTCTGACAACGTTGACTGGGCACCTGCGCAAGTTGCGTCACCTCGACAGTCGACCCCTTGGCGCGCTGTTATTTAGTGATCCCACCATGACCCGCGAGCCGATGCAGTGCGCCACCATCACGCCGCGCAATGTGCCCCTCGCAGCGCCTCTCGAGAACTTAGCGACGCCAATTTGGGGGCGACGGTCAGTCTTCAATCTGTCTGGCAAGCCGCTCTTGGTCTGCGAGATATTTTTACCGAGCTTTCCAGCCTATGCGCCCTAAATTCTTCACCCATCCCTGGATGCGCCTAATGCGGCTCGACCGGCCTATTGGCACGTACCTACTGTTGTGGCCGACGCTCTGGGCGCTCTGGTTCGCCAGCGCAGGTCATCCATCACCGCGTAATTTGCTTATTTTCACGCTCGGCGTTGTGGTTATGCGCGCCGCCGGCTGTGTGATTAACGACTATGCCGATCGCCATGTGGATGGCGCCGTAGCGCGCACCAAAAACCGACCACTTCCCGCGGGAGAAGTGACGCCAGCGACGGCTTTAGCGCTGTTTTTTGTGTTGCTCGTGGCAGCGCTTGGGTTGGTGTTGCTGACCAATAGCTTGACCATCAAACTAGCCTTTGGTGGTGCCGCTGTCGCCGCGCTCTATCCCTTTTTGAAGCGGGTGACGCACTTGCCGCAACTGGGGTTGGGTGTCGCCTGGGCTTGGTCTACGCCCATGGCCTTTGCGGCAGAAACCAATGCGCTGCCGCCCGCCCTCTGGGTTGTCTTTGCTGCGATTGTGTTTTGGACCATCGCCTTTGACACCTACTACGCCATGGTTGATCGGGAAGACGATGTCGAGGTGGGCATAAAGTCGACAGCCATATTGTTCGGTCGATATGACCTGTTGATTATTGGGTTGCTGCAGGTGGGAGTATTGGTACTGCTGGCCATCGCTGGGGGGTTATTTGACCGCGGCGCACTCTATTTTGTGAGTTTGGCGGTAGCAGCAGGTTATTTTATCAACCAGTATCGCATCAGCCGGCGGCGTGATCGCGATGCTTGTTTTGCCGCATTTCTCAACAATCACCGCGTCGGGATGGTTATTTTTATTGGCTTGGCACTTGACTACTGGTTGTTGGATTAGGCTTTTTGCCACACCACTAGGCGGTTGTTCGCAGGCAGTGGGTGATCGTCGACCAATATCAGCCCGCCGTTGCGAGCCAGCGTGTTTAACGCGTGAAATTCTCGAATACCGCGATAGGATGCTGTAGTGCGCAGATGAAGATCAAACTGCTGGTTGCTCACAGATGTGTGCTGGCCGTGGTACATCATCGGACCATAGAGACAAAAAAGACCAAACGGAGGGAGCATGTCGGCCACTTCTTCAAACATTATTTCTACTTCGGGCCACGCCATAATATGAACAGTATTTGCGCTGTACACAGCATCGAAAGACGCTGTCGGCCAAGCTGATTGACTGACGTCGAGGGTGATCGGTGGTAAAAGATTTGCCTCGGGGAAGGCTTTCAGCCAGGCATTGATCGCCCCATGATTTTCTGCCACATCGCTGGTTTGCCACACAAGGTGTGGCAGTTGCGGGGCAAACCACACCGCGTGCTGGCCGGTGCCAGAGCCAATTTCGAGTACACGGGTTTTGTCGGCAAGCAGCGGGCCTAGATGAGCAAATATAGGTGCTTTGTTATTCTCACAGGCTTGAGAGAACGGCTTATCCATACGGGCTTAAATCCTTGGCTTAGTTCACTTTGCATAGTTCACTGTGGTTGGTTCACTGCGGGTGGTTCACTGTGGTCGGCCGCACAGTGCTGAATTCACCCTGCTCAATCACGCACAAACACCCATTGATCTGTTTCACTGAGCGCGGGATTGAAGCGATAACCGGCGCTATCAAATTGCTTCAGTTGCTCCACGTCGGTTATGCGATTCCTAATTATGTAGCTACTCATCAGACCGCGGGCGGTCTTGGCGTAAAAACTAATAATTTTGTACGTACCGTTTTTGTTATCCATAAACACAGGTGTCACGATTCGTGCAGCGATCGCTTTCTTTTTAACCGACTTAAAGTACTCCGTAGAGGCCAAATTCACCAGCACTGAACTGCCGATTGCATTGAGCTCGTCGGTAATAATATCGCCCCAGAACTGGTAGAGATCGCTGCCACGTTGATTGGCTAACTTCGTGCCCATCTCAAGGCGATAGGGGCGCATTAAATCGAGTGGGCGCAGCACGCCGTAGAGCCCAGACAAAATACGCAGATGATCTTGCGCCCAGCGCATATCATCTGCGCTCATGCTGTCGGCATCCAAACCTTGATAGACATCGCCCTTAAACGCCAACATGGCGGGGCGCGCATTGTCTTCGGTAAACGGTGTTTGCCACGCTTGAAAGCGCTCGTAGTTGAGTGCGCCGAGATTATCGCTGAGACTCATCAGTGACGAAATAGCCTGCGGGGCTAGTGTTTTAAGATCGACCAACAGCTCTTCGGCGTGGTTGAGCAGAGCAGGTTGCGTCGAGAGAGGTGCCGTTACAGCGCCGCTGTAATCAAGTTTTTTAGCTGGAGAGATAACGATCAGCATAAGTATATTTTGCCATTTAGTGGAAATTTTGGTGTTTTAGTGCTGTCATTATATCAACTTGAGACGCCGCCGCGAGATTGAATTTCCGCGGCCACAACGAACAGCAGGATGCTTATGCAACGGAGACATGCAATGAAAAAATGGTTAATAGCCCTTGCGCTGCCAGTGCTGATGACGGGTTGTGCAGTTAATCCCGTTACGGGCAAAAATGAATTATCCATTGTCTCGCCGCGGCAGGAAGTCGCCATTGGAGAGAAAAATTACGCGCCCTCGCGGCAGTCTCAGGGTGGCGATTACTATTTGGACAAATCATTGCAAAACTACGTTGCCGGCGTTGGAAAAAGACTGGCTGCGGTGAGCGATCGCCCCAATTTACCCTACGAATTTGTTGTGCTGAACAACGATGTCCCGAATGCGTGGGCATTGCCCGGCGGTAAGATCGCCATCAATCGCGGACTGCTTTTGCTGTTGGACGATGAGGCGCAGCTGGCGGCAGTACTCAGCCATGAAATTGTTCACGCCGCCGCCCGCCACGGCGCGTCGCAAATGACGCGCGGCACACTGGCCAATGTCGGGCTGGTCACCTTGGGGGTGGCAACGCAGGGTACTGAGGGCGGTCAATTGTATGGTTTGGCCTCGCAAATTGGCGCTGCTGCATGGATGGCCAAATACGGGCGTGACGATGAACTCGAGTCTGATTACTACGGCATGGAGTATATGGCGAAGGCCGGTTATGACCTCCAGGGAGCTGTTGAATTGCAGCAGACCTTTGTCAAACTCAGCGCATCGCGGCAGGCGGATTTTCTCAGCGACCTGTTTGCCAGCCACCCTCCCTCCGAGCAGCGCGTGGCTGCCAACAAAGCGAAAGCGGCGAATGCCGCACCCGGCCAGCGCTATCGCGCGCGCTACCAAAAAGCCATCGCCCAGTTGAAAAAAGATGCGCCTGCCTATGAGGCGGAAAAGTTGGCGAAAAAAGCGCTGGCCGACAAGAAAGGCAACGTCGCTATCGCTGAGTTAGATAAAGCCATTGCGGTGCAGCCGAATGAAGGGCAGTTTTGGGAGTTGCGTGGCGAGGCTTGGCAACTGCTCAAGGACAACGCCAAAGCTGAGCAGGCCTACACCACAGCGATCAGCAAAAATGAAGAGTACTTTAGCCCTTACTTGGGGCGTGGAGTGCTGCTGTATAAACAGGGGCAGCGCAGCAAAGCGAAAAAGGATTTACAGCGCAGTTACGATTTGTTGCCAACACCTGCCGCGAGCTTTTATTTGGGCGAGCTATCCCTAGAAAGTAAAAACTACACGCAGGCAAACAGTTATTTCCAGCTGGCAGCTCAAGATCGCGGCGCTATAGGGACACGGTCCCGGGAAAAACTGCAGGCCCTGCAGCTGCAAACTCAGCCACAGACATTTTTGACTCTGAGCAGCGCGCTAAACAACAATGGGTACATCTTGATCAATGTTGCCAATCGCAGTCCGCGCGCGATGCAGCAAATCGTGATTGAAATGAGCGGTGCCTTAACCAGTTCCAATACGCTGAGTCGCAAAGCTATCAGTGTGCCGGGGACTCTTCAGCCAGGCGCCAATCTGACGATTAATACAGGTATCGTCTCATCCCCTGAGCAATTCAAGGCAAATTATTTCCGCGCCAGTGTTTTGTCAGCCACGCTTGCAGACTAATTTAAATCAGCGAGCGGGAGGACGGTAAACTAGGTTATAGTTATAACGTTAACCCGCAGCAAGAGCGCTGAATACAACGAAAGGCTGAATGACTATGCAAAATAGAAAACCGCCCTGTGCTATTTGCAAGCTCGTACGCACCTATTTGTTAATCGCCATTCCGATCATTTTGGTGATGTGGATTAGACCGGAAGTGAGTCGCTTAAAAGGGCTGGACCTCACGACATCGTTTTCGACACTGATTGGGATTATGTTTGTTTTTACCGTGCTATGGAAAGCCTACCATGAATTTTGGAAACCGAAGCGCGATGCAGCAAAAAAGTCAAAAGAGTGATTGTTGGGAGTGCAGGCACTTCAAGATTACCTACGAACCTAAAACCCCCTACGGCTGTGATGCGATGGGGTTTAAGTCAAAAATTTTGCCCTGTCTGGCAGTTATTCAAATTGAGGGCAATCGCTGCCTGAGCTTTACCCCTAAACCCCCGCGCGATAAATAAAACCTCGGGCCGCGATTAGTCGGGGTTATAAATACCTTCACGGACAAGCATAAACGGCTGTTCGAGTACCCGCGCTTGGCGACATGACATACGGCCGTTGTAGGTATTGACGGCGCAGCGAAAAATATTTTGATGCAAGCTTTTGCTTGACGTCCAGTGGTTCGCCGAGTCGACAGTGGGGAATACATTGTGGTTGATCGCCGGGCCAACGCAAGATTCTTCAGTGACCGACTGCATTTCATCACTTGTTGGAAGCCGCCAGACAACGCCTGATTTTTCCGAGAACTCTTCCGCATAGGCCATTGCTTCGTCCCAGCTCAGATTGAGTGTGTCGCCTTTGCATCGGTAATTCGAGTAGCGCTGACCAGCAGGGCAGCGGTACCAAATAACACCAGACTCTGAATCCTTTGCCAGCCCTTCGTTGTTGACAACAAATCGCCCTTTGTCCGCGCGGGGAATAGTATCTTTACACACTTCCTCCACACGGTTGTCTGTGCAATTGCTGAGGAGTAGCACAGCCAAAGCCGCACCAACAAACGTCAGGCGCTTTCTGCAACGTTCACGCAAGGTCAATAAAGTGGGCACTATATTTCCTCTATAACAAAAATTAAAATCAGTCTAAGGGTGAGAGAATGCATTGTTCGCAATTGGATAGCCTTTTACTGTAACCTAAATAGAGTAACCTGGTAGGCTAAAAGCGTATTATGCATTATTACTTTTTTATGTTGTGGCATATTTTTTACCAAACCACTGATACACTAGTATCGGCAGTTAGCGAAGGATCTCTAGGCAACAGCGAAATGCGTGAGGCGGGAACAACGTCTCAAGATTAAGCCTAGAGTGTCGATAACTTAAGCTGCGATGCTGCAGTGCGACTATCGCACCCGTTTTGCAGCCCATTGATTATTAAAGTTGCCCAGCATTTTGCTGGGCTACGCAATGTTGATATAACACTTAAGTAAGGAGAGTCCATGGACATCGCTACTATAGTAGGTCTGCTAGGCGCATTTGGTTTGATTTTTTCGGCCATTGACGACATCAACGCTTTTATTGATGTTCCATCAATACTGATTGTTTTCGCTGGGTCGATCATGGTTGTGATGTTTCGCTCGTCTCTCGGTGAGTTTCTTGGTGCCGTCGGCGTTTTGGGAAAAACATTCAAGAACAAGCTAGATCAGCCTGAAGCATTGATTGAGCAGATCGTAGAGTTGGCAACTATCGCGCGTAAAGATGGAATGATTGCTCTCGAAGGGCAGGAAATTCCCAATCCTTTCTTGGCGAAGGGTATATCGATGCTGGTTGATGGCACCGATCCAACCATAATTAAAAGCTCATTGCAGCGAGAACTTTCCGCGACGAAAATGCGGCACGCGATGGGTGCAAAGATTTTTTCAGCGTGGGGCGAAATCGCGCCGGCGATGGGAATGATTGGAACTCTGATTGGTCTGGTGCAGATGTTGGGTAACATGGGTGATCCTAAATCGATTGGCCCTGCTATGGCCATTGCTTTGCTAACGACGATGTATGGCGCGATCTTGGCCAACGTTATTTGCTTGCCGATTGCCATGAAGCTTAGTAACCAAGCGGATCTAGAAGCAGCTAACAATGAGCTGATCATTGAAGGTATCCTGTTTATTCAAGATGGCGGTAATCCGCGAGTGCTCAGTGACTTCCTCGGCGCGTTTTTGGGCCCCAAAGCGCGCGCTAAATTAGCGGCTGCCGGGTAAAGAGGCGCTTTCATGTCAGACGATGAAGAGCTAAAAGGCGGCGAGTCTGTCGAGCTCCCAGAGAGTCCGCCGCCGGCAGAGGAATGTCCGCCATGCAAAGCTGGTGCACCCAGCTGGATGGCCACATTCGCCGACATGGCGACTCTGTTGATGGCGTTCTTTGTTTTGTTATTGTCGTTTGCTGAAGTAAACGTTCCAAAATTTAAACAAGTTGCCGGCGCGTTAGAGCGCGCCTTTGGTGTCGCTCGCGTCGTGCCGAGAATTTCCCTACCCACAGCCACGAGTCTGGTCAAGCAAGAGTTTACGCCATCACTTGCGGAGCCGACCGTCCTCGATCAAAAACGTCAGCGCTCTGAGGATATTACGCGCCAATTTGTGATTAAAAAAACCGAAGAAGGCACCGGTGATTTTAAATCTAAAGATGAGTTTCGTCGTGTCCAAGAAGCACTTGCCGAGCAGATCGAACAGGGTGCGGTGACCGTTCGTCTTGAAGATAACAAGGTTGTTGTTGAATTACAAACCGACAAAACAAGCGGTGGCGAAAATAAGTCTGCTAACGGCGGTGCCGGAGGACCTATCAGTCAGGCTACCTTGGATGTCGCGGCTAAAATTGTCGATTTGCAAACCAAAGTCTCGACAGAGATTGAAGTGAGAAAACAAGCTGTTGCGTCGGGTGCGAAAACGGGTGGCATGGAGAGCGATAAAGACAGTGTTGAGTCGTCGGGCGGCAGCGCGGCAAAACGTAAACAAGATGTCGATGATCAGTATCAACAAATTCGCGTAGCTCTGGCAGCCGATATTCAGATGGGCTTGGCCGAGGTTGAGCGAGACGGCGATCGGATTGTGGTTAGACTTGCCAGCCAGGGTTCTTTTATCTCTGGCAGCGCTGACTTGCAGCCAGGTTTTGGCGGTTTGTTGTCGCGTGTCGGCAATTCGCTCTCTGGCACTCGCAGTAAGGTGCGTGTTGAAGGCCACACCGATAATGTGCCGGTTGCCTTCAGCGAGCGCTTCAATTCAAACTGGGATTTGTCTGCGGCACGCTCTGCCTCCGTGGCGGATTTCTTTGCTAAGAACACAGAGTTGAGTCAAGAACTGATCACTGTTGCAGGCTTTGCGGACACGCGCCCGATCGACACCAACAAT
>Ga0208168_1000197_pt1 | contig 19835 bp, 18 predicted proteins | sample Colrivmet1547A02_FD_187643 | JGI IMG/M metagenome (GOLD analysis project Ga0208168, IMG submission 187643) | Estuarine microbial communities from the Columbia River estuary - metaG 1547A-02 (SPAdes) (version 2) | ecosystem: Environmental > Aquatic > Marine > Intertidal zone > Estuary | place...
TTTAGCTTGTGTAAAACAGCAAAAATGTGTTAAATTTGCATCCACCAACGGCTGGTACCTTAGCTCAGTTGGTAGAGCAAAGGACTGAAAATCCTTGTGTCCCTGGTTCGATTCCTGGAGGTACCACACTTAAAAAAGTTAAAACCCTGATTAACAACAAGTTAGTCAGGGTTTTTTCTTTTAAGTATAACATTCAGTAGAACATTTAGGGGCGTTTTTAGTCCAATTTCACCCCTTTTTCAAGCGATTCCCCTTCTTTTTTTACAATAAAATGCGGTTTAATTTGGATTTTTAACCTGATAAATGGCTTCAAAATTTTCAAAAAATTGACGACACTCTGCCCTTGAAATTGATTTTAGGTCTTTATATTTTCTCAATCTCACGGTAAAAATTAGAATTTGAAATTCTTTTTTTAATTCTTCCATTGATTTTAGGGTCAATCCCATTTCGTTTTTATATGAAACAAACTCATCAAATCTTGAAGGATGACAATACTTCACCTCATAGACTGATTTTCTAAAGACGTAGTCAATTATTTTCTCAATTTTTCGGATATCCATTTTAGTTTGAGTTGTATTCTGATGTCTCCCAATACATTAAAACCCTATGTAGCGGAATGTGTCTCGTTTCAGGATGGATTTTAATGAGTTTGAGAAAATGTTTCTTTTTTAATTCCTTGATGAGGTCTTGTCGGTTGTATATGGATAATCGGGAATACTCAAAAATAAACTCCATTTCATCTGTAACTTCAAGTCGGTTAAACTTCCTCTCTACAAAGTAATTGTGGCGAATACGCTCCAATACACGAAGTTGTTGTAATAAAGATTTATCTGCACCATCCATTGCCAGTGGCAACGGAAAAAATATGAATTTATTACAGGCTAATTCAGGACTATTTTTTCCAAAATTTTTTTCAAAATATTTTTGAGTGGAGAATATGGAAAATCCCTGTTGGTATTCTTTTAAAGGATTGATGTAGGAAATACTACCCAATCCCCTCAGAAAAGATGGGGGATACGGGGGGAGGGAGGGGGAAAGAAAGTTGGGGGATAGATTACTCTACTCCAACTCCATCTATCTCTTTCATCAATCTATCCGTTTCAACCAATGCCACGATTATCTTTAGGTAATGTCTAATATCATCAATTTGAAGTTCTCTATCCTTACGGTCCTTTAACCATTTTTGAGCAGGTTGATAACCTCCGATGTAGAAGTTCCATGCTATTTCAGGAACATTTTCAAAGCATTGAGTTTCGTTGATGAAAACCTTACCGGCTTCATACCTCACCTTACTAACGACATTCGTTCCCGTAATCGGATATTTTGAAATGGGAGTATCCACCAAAGGACTTTCCAACAAATGAATTTGTCTGATTTCTCCCCCCAATTTTACCAACTGCCAAAAGGAATCTTTGTTTTTTGGATATGGAACTCTCGGAAAATCAATCTTCAAGAACTCCTTATACTTCTCTCGGTAGGTTGGTGAATGTAACACCGCATAGATGTAATCTAAAATGTCTATTGGGGCAAAAGTGTCTTTAGTTGTTTCTTTTTCGTTGGTGAAGGTTAAACCTAATTTATCTCCGATTTCTTTTACAATTTCAACATTTAAGTTTGGTATTCTTTCATCGGATTGGTCTATGGTTTGTTGTCCGTTGTTTTCAGGATAAAGATAAAGTGGGAACTCTGAATTATTTGCATAAGCACTTTCAAATAAACAACTCTCACAAATTAATTTATGAATAAAAACATATGAAAAATCAAATTTACTTTGTCTTTTAAATGAAATAGACAGATTATCCTTATTTATTATATGTTGATTCAAACTGTTTCTTGGATAAGCAATAAAACCTTTTGATTTTCCTGTATACAAAGTATATTTTATATCAAAAGGACGATATAATATTTTTTCAATTTTGGGCTTGTTATTTTTCAAATCATTAATTGCCCATTGTAGACCCCAATCTCTTCCATCCTCTCTTATTTGATATTTTGTTTTTAAAACGTTATTATCTTCATTCAGAAAATCATTTAATACCAATTCAATTTCTTTAACAGTAAATTGAATGGTTAAGGCATCCCTTTTAGTTTGAATCCCCGTATTATTTAGAGTAAAAAATTCATTTACCTTAAAACCTTTAATGAATGTATAATTTTCATCCATTGAATTAGGCATAAAAAAGTAGTTTGGATTTGAACATTCTAATTTGTTCCATTCAAAAGAATGAATTGTATTAGAATTTAAAGTTTCATATTTAAACTCTCTTTTACCTTGTAAATTATAGTGAAATACCTGTCCTAATTCTGTTTTATTTTTCTTGCCACTTTTTATAAAAATGTTTATTGATACACCTTGCATAATATCAAACACATTTTGGTCTGCTGAACCATCAGGACAAACTTCTTTTTTCTTTGCGTTTCCGTGTAAATCTAAAATATAAATCTTATCAAAACTCTCAAGTAAGTTTTTACGCATTTGACGATGTGTGATTCCATCAATAAAACTATTGTTTGAAATGTATGCTAATACACCACTTCCGTTTTTATCAATATAATGTTGTCCGTAACGTATAAACTTGATATAGTCATCGTCAAGATTTATTTTCCGTTCATTCAAACCTTTTTTGTAATTCGTTATTAAGTTTTGAATCCACTCATTTTTATTTGTGCTACTAACCGCATATGGAGGATTCCCAATCACACACATCACAGGAGTATCTCTTTTAACCTCATTTGCTTGGTCTGCTTCATCCGAGAGCAAGGTTCCAAATAAGGTTCCTGAATCAGGGTTAGGTTCCTCCAAAGAATTGGTAAGGAATACTCGTAATCGTTGGTCTTTGGTTGGAATATATCCTGTATCTGTCAATAACATATCCAACTTCAGGTGAGCCATCGTGTAAGAAGCCATTAACAACTCAAAACCATTCATACGAGGTATTAAGTGATTTTCCACATAACTACTCCACATTCCTTGAATCCCTTCATATTTCTTGTGAATGTGTTTAATGGTTTCGGCAAGAAATGTACCTGTTCCTGTTGCTGGGTCTAATACTTGAACCTGATGAACTTCTTTTTCTATTTGTTTTCCCTGATAATTGACTTTAATTTTCTTTTTACTCGTATCTGCCAAACCATCAGCAAAGCCAAATTCTGATTTCAGTATGTCATCAACTGCACGAACTATGAAATTAACAACAGGTTGAGGAGTATACCAAACACCTCTTGCCTTGCGAAGTGCAGGATTGTATGCACCCAAAAATGTTTCGTAAAAATGGACAACGGGGTCTTCCTGTTTGGTTGATTTCCCAAAATCCTTCATAATGGATGCGACATCAGACGCAAGGAATACACTAACTAATTCATCAACAATCCAAACCAAACGATGGTCTAATTGATGTCCTGTAAGTCCAATAAATAAATGACCTAAAAATGGATTACTTCTCGGAATTAAAGTAAGTGCCTCTTCTCTTGAAAATGTTGGTAAAGAAGGGTCGTGATAACGTGCCGCAAACATACCATAGGCGATGGTTTGAGCGTATAAATCAGAATAGGATTTATTGTCAAGGTCATGTATCAACATCTTTTGAAAAAGCAACATTTGACGTTTTAGGTTAGAAACCTCCTGATTTTTGTCATCTTCATTCAATGCGTTTTCAATGATTTCAGCCATCAATCGTGCTTTTCCCGCCATCATTTCAGCCAATCGGGTGGGTGATTTTATAGTTATTGGTGTCTCATTAGTAAAATCTTTAATCAATTCAATAAAGCGATTAAAATTTTCTGAAATGGGTGTTATGGTCTTATCTTCAATCTCTCCGATTGCAATTTTATTTGTCAAAACTCCATCTTTATAAAAGTGGAAGTCAACATAATCAGTAATTATAAGATTTGATAATGCTGATTTATACCTATCAAATTGTTCTTGATTTCCTGTTTTCTTTTTTCCTTCAAGGTCTTTATCTCCAATGTCTTTCGCTTCAATAAACCCAACAGGAATTTCACCTTTTGTAATAATATAATCAGGTGCCCCACATGATTGTCTTTTTGGTTCATTGGTTGCCTTAATTTCAGGAACCAATGATTCTAAAAGATTTACTAAGTCGCCCCGAAAAGTGTGTTCAGTAGCATATCCTTGTTTATATCTTTGGTTAATCGTATTGATGTAGGTTTCTAAAGTCATTTGTATTTATCCTTTTCGTAAAATTAAGATTACAAGTTGATATAAACGTAAAAAGTCCAAATGAACTTTTTACTTGCAAATTTTAAGTTGAAAAGCTAATTTCATCTCTAAATTTCAAGGTATGTCAATAGGAATGAATTTAAGTAAGGAGGGGTTTTCAATCCTTAAAAAGGATAGACAAGAAATTATGAAACAGATAGAAGAGTTGAATAATGTTCTATACGAGTTTGATTATGTTTATCCATTTCTTGAATCAATTTATGAACCAAAAGTTAGTATTCGTGAGGATAATGAGATTTATTTTGGTTCATTTCCCGTACATTATCCAACATTAGAGGAACCAATCATAGAAGAGTTTGAAATTGGAAAAGTATCTGACTTCAATACGAATGGAAATCCCTCACATCATGAAGAAGCAAATAAAAAAATGATGACTATCCTTCAAACCAAGTTCCCACTTCATTTTCCGAATGATGATTCTAATAAATAAAAATGAACTCCGTACTAATAAGTTCAGTGAAGGGATTTATGGGTCATTTAGTTTGTTGAATGAAGATGACGCCGCACTCTATTCAAGTATTGATAACGAAGGTATACTTGAACCAATTGTTATCACAAAAACAAATCTTGTATTATCGGGAAATAGGAGGCTTAAGGTTGCACTAAGTTTAACAACTATTAAAGAAGTTCCTGTAGTTTATTCAGACCTTGATGAAAATGAATTTGATGAATATACCTTTCTTCAATTCAATCAACAGAGAAATAAAAATATAATTCAAATAGCTAGAGAATACGAACTGATTAGACAACGATATAAAACAAAACAAGGTGTTAAAGATGAACAACGGGTATTAGCAAAAGAACAAGCCCATAAAACTTTGTTGGATGATAATGATATAACTTCAGATACCACTATTAAAAGGGTATTAAAATCCAAACGATTAAAAACAGAATTAGAAAGGAATTTTAATCAAGATAACAATTGGACAGATGACGACTCTTGGTTGTGGTTGTTACATCAACATACCATAAGAAAAAAAGAGGTCAATACAATAATGAAACATTTAGAGGATTCAAAAAACGAATGGAAAAACTATGAAGCGTCTAAAAGTGTTGAAATATTTGACAAGGATAGAATCCATCTGATTCACGGCGACTCTTCTGATTTGTCAAAATATTTAGATGATGAACAGGTTGATTGTATTCCAAATTCTCCACCTTATTTTGGGGCAGTAAGAACTTATCTTCAAGATGGTCAAAAAGTAAAATCTTCAAAAAAGAAAATAGACCAAATAGGACATGAAAATGATGTTGACATTTACCTTGAAGAACTAATGAAAGTATACCGAGAATGTAAAAGAGTTTTAAAGAATACAGGTTCAATTTTTGTCAATATTGCGGACACAACGGTTGATGGCATTCTTATGAATATACCTGGCTTATTGATTGAACTAATGAAAAAAGAAGGATTATTCTGTGCTCAACAGATTATTTGGTTTAAAATAAATCCAACGTATCAAACGGGCAAAACTTTTCAAGAATCATCGGAAGTGATTCTCCACTTTGTAAAGGATTCAAAAAAGTATAAATGGTACAAAGATTGGTTTGGTAAAGAAGATGAATTTTTAGGAAATATTACTTACGGAGATAAGGAAAAAAAGAGAAAGTTTAGAAATACGATGATTTATTATCCTTCTGTTGCTAATGATGAAAATATACCATTGTGTTATGGTTTAATGCAAACTAATGTTATCAATAATCACTATTTAGTTAAACTGATGAGGAAAAGGGGATTTGAACTACAACACAACGCTTTGTACCCAGTTGAGGTGCCTTTTGTTTGTCTTATGTCAACCACCCGTCCAAACGATACTGTACTTGATGTATTCTCAGGAATGGCGACAACAGGGTTGGTTTCAATTGCCAATAATTGCATTTATTATGGGGTGGATAAATCAGAGGTTTATTCTAAAAAAGCATCAATACGTATTCAAGATTTTTTAGATAATAATCCTCATTTGGTCAAAATTCAAAATCATCCTAATAGTTGAGAATGGATATAAGGTGAATGATGTTTAGTATCATACTTACCAAATTTGTCAGAATATAGGGAGCCCCTAAATTGATACTTTACTAAATCATACTTCTTTAAGTCTATTCTTTTCTCACCATTCAATTCATTTTCACAGATAAGGAATAATAACTCTTTAATCTCTTTATTTTTCAATGAGCTTGAAATTAGGAAATGACTATGATAGAAATCATCTTTTGTATTCTTCTCAATATTATAAAAGACTACAGTTGATTTATCTAACTTCTTCAGATTATCATAAAGAAAATTCATTTTGGAGATGATTTCATAAACTGATGTTTTGCCAGGAACTATGTTTCCCATAAAATTCCAACGGCATGAACCAACATACTTTCTAAGGGATTCAGGATTTGATAAACCTTTAGGTTTCCTTTGGTATTCAAAACAATCCAATAAATCCTTATAATAAATTAAAGTAGTATCTCTCCCTTTAGGATTCTTTAATTTTTTTGTCCTAATATGTGGACTCATTTGTTTTAATTTTCTGAAATAGGTTCTCGTTGTAATGTGGAAGATAGAAAGGACATCTTTTTTATCATACCATTCAAGTTGTGGATTATACATAATAAATCTAATACCATTTTTTTGGTTTATTTTGGGGTATCTATTTCATATAATAACCTGAGGAAGGAAAAAAGGAAATAGTTTCTAATAAATAGTGTCATATTTTTCAAATAACCATAAATCTCAAATCCTATTTGATTATTTTTATTCCAACATTAGAACATATTATATGAAAACATTTGTCAAAGAAAATTGGTATAAACTGATGGTTGGTTCATCCATGATGATGGCTTCCTTTGGTTTTATGATTTATGCGATTAGTCCGGCATATTCAAACAACAATGACCATAAGGTTGAAATTCAAACACCTGAATCATCTAATGCTCCTGTTGGGACAAATGGTGTAATTATTGGAGATTATGCATATTTCGTTGATGGCGGGTATGTTTATAAATGGTCTAAAAGCAACACTTGGAATTATTCTCATAATTGGAGCAAATATAAACTCCCATAAACTTATACTTTTGTACAAAGTATAAGATGTAATACACTGAAAATCAAACATTAAGAAAAATAATGTAATCTTTATATTATACTTCCGTTGTATGGGAAATAAAAGTATAATATGAGTCGGAAAGGAAGTATTACAACAACGGGTTATTTGGAGTGGGACACATTTGTCTCACTCATTACCCGTTTAGAAAGCAAAGAAGAATATAAGTTTTGTCTTCTAATTTCAATAGGCGTTTTCACTGGTCTCAGAATTTCAGATTTATTGAAATTGAAATATTCCGATTTGTTGAATAAAAACACCCTCGTTCTTTCAGAACAAAAGACAGGTAAAATAAGAACAATAAGAATCAATCAAGACCTTCAATCTTTGATTCAACGCGTCTTCAAAAAACAAAATCTTTCTCATCCCAACCAACAAATCTTCTTAAATCGTTTTGGAAAAAAGCCTATTGACAAAAGTTATGTCAATGTCAAACTGAAAGAGATTTTTTCGAAGAACAGAATTAAATTGGAAGGAAATGTAAGTTCCCATCTGTTTAGAAAAACTCTTGGTAGAAGAGTTATGGAGATTAACAACTACTCCAGCGAAAGTTTAGTTCTCTTGATGGAATTATTCGGACATTCCTCAATGGCGATTACGAAGAGGTATTTAGGAATCCGCCAACAAGAAATAAATGATGTTTATTTATCTGTTTCTTTATGAACACTTTTCAAAATAGAAAGTTCCTCTTTAAGAATGGCAATCATCTCATCTTTCTCCTTAATTCGAAGCTCATATTGCTTTTGTAATTCTTCAGGTAATGCGATGTATTGACCAAAATTACCACCTTGCTGGTTGTTGTTATTGAAAATAATTGATTCTGAATTAAAAAGTTTCAATGGTGATACTTCGAGGACTTCACAAAGTTGTGAGATTTCATCGCTGTTGAACTTTATTGCACCATTCTCTCTTCTTGAATACTGTGATTGATTTAATCCAAGTTGGTATGCTACAGATTCTTGAGATAATCGTTTCGATTCTCTAAAGTATTTTACTTTTTCATGGAGTTGCATACTAAGTTTCTTTCAAAGATAGTCATTATGTTGAAATCACATATATAATGTCCAAAGGACATTGCAATCTTCATAAGAGATGAATTTCTTTGTTAAAAATTACATCATGAAAAAACCACTTTTATTTTTATTGGCAATTAACTTCTTATTTGTTTTGAATTCCTTTGGCCAGTCCTTCTACGGGTCATCTGACGTTATAAGTTATTCATCAGGCAAAGTATTCAGTAACACAGATAAATCCGTAAAAATTCAAATTGGATATGATGGTATCACTGTAAATGGAAATTTAGCCTACTTTAATTTAGAGATAAGTGTTTTAAGTACTAGTGTTGCCCTGATAAAGGGATATTCACTTTCAAATCCTGATGGGACAATTAGTTTTAGATTGAACAGTTCGACGGGATGTATCGTGCAAGGTTCAGATTCTTATTGTTCAACTAATAATTCATCAAATACAACTTCATCAACTACAACAATTTCATCAGAAACAAAATTCCTATCAATCTTACCTCGTCGTTTTACTGCTAGAGATAATGTCAATTTTGAAGGAAACAGGCTATCATTTGAAAAATCCGGAACTGGAGTTTTTTACAAAACTGGTAGTCCCGAAGTTAAATTCACATGGGCGTTAAAAAATGATAATGAACTTGTGTTAACTAGAGTTGATAACAAAAAAACACTATATACATTAAAACTAGTATTATCGGGTGTAAATGAAACTGACTACAGGTATTCATACCTTGAGATGCAATCCAATGGAGCAGTGGTTAGGTGGTACTAAAATATTTTTTTAAATATTGATATTAATTATACTATTTATGATAAAGTAGTTAATTAATGTCAAACAAATCAATTGTAATCCAACTAAATCAGTATCTACACAAGTCACTAAAAGGGATGCTGGAGATTGCAAAAGAATATATTGATAGGTATTTTGACCCCAAATATGAGGCTCAAATTATTTCAAATAGTATTAGTCATTTTGAACAATCAGAGGAGTTAGTACTGTATAATACTTACTATGAATTTGAAGATTGTGAAGTAATTGAACTTCTTTTGGATAGTTATGTTGACGAATACCATTGTAAAGACGAGTTGATGGAAAGAATTAAGACTCATCAAAAGAAAAATAAAGAAAAACTCATCTTAATTAGATTGAAATTTCTTGTTTCTGAAAAGGTTCAGTTTTCCTGATTTTCTGATAAAATGAAATCCCATTTGACGATGACAGGAGTAGTCTATCTTCATTACTGATTTCACCTAACGTTAAGGTGTCAATCCTGCACATTTGAATTTTTTTTATTCTTATTCTCAATTCAGTTATCATTGAAAACAATTTAGGATTCGGACGGAAACTTAGAAAAAAAGTAATTGTGATTTGCTCATCTTTTATTGCCGACCTGTAAAGTCCTTCTGTGATATTTTTAAAAAAATCTCGATTAGATTTCCCGTTTGTCATGCGCTTGGAATTACTAATTTGTCGGTAGTATTCACTCACGCTCTTGAACCTTCTTAAAAAGGTTTCTAACCTCATCGTAATTTCAAATACCAACCAATTCGGGTCATTATTTATTGTATTCATTTTGTTGTTCAACTCCTGCTAAAAATTGGAATAACTGTAAGATAATAATTCAGGTTAATTGAAGTAAATGACCCTCATTGGTTGATGTATGTAGTCAAATAAATCCAAACTATAAAACTCGGGAAAAGCGTTACTAGCGCTTAAATCTTGAAAGGTCATATTGTCATCATAACTTGAGAAAGGCATTAATCTTTGAAATAGAATTTCTTTCTCATCTATTCTTATTAGACTAACAAAAATCTTCCCACCAATTATGTCAATAATTTGGTCTTTTAGGTCGGTTAAAAAAGTCAGTAACTCACTATTCATTGCTTTAGTGATAAGGTTTATTCTTATTCTGAGCGTATGTAAACCCTCAAAAGGGTCAAAGTAAAATTCAATACCCCGTGTTGCACACAAAAAGTTTTTAGGTTTTATTTTGAATTTTTTATTCAAACTCTTGAAGAAGAATGTTTCCAAAAAATTGATTTCAAATTTATTGAACCGCTCAATTTCAGAACTGAACCCATTTAAACTTATGTCAAAAGAGTATACCTCAACGGGTAGTTTTTTTATAGAGTCAACAACTTGATATGTTGATGAAATATTATCTCGAAAGAGTAATTTATTAGTAAACATGACTATAAATAGTATAGTCATTTAAAAACTACGTTAAAAGAGTAGATAAAAAAGTAAAAGTTGATAATGTTTCAAAGAGGTCATCATCTTTTATGGGTTAATTTAATTCTGAATTACCCTTGAAAACTCATCGTACACCGATTGTTGGGATTGTTTAATGTAGACCCTCAAAGTCTCAAAATTCTTATGTCCTGTAGTTCGCATAATTGTATCAATCCCCAAGCCTTTATGGATATTAAGTGTGATATATGTTCTCCTGGCTGTATGGCTCGTTATCATTTCCCACTTTGTCTTAACAATCACATTTTCTTTTAGATTATTGAGTTTTATTTTTTGAGTATTATTCAAATTTATCTTCTTGAAAATCTCTTTTATTTCTCTGTTATAATTTTGATTTGAAACTTTTGGGAATAACTCAATTGGGGTATTTTTATTCGCATCATACCTCTTTTTGAACTTCAGTAAAATCTGTTTTAAGCTATCAATTCTTTCTTTTTCAGTATTGTTAAGCCTGATTATTTCCCAGCTATCAAAATCGTTATTCAACATGGTGAAATATTGAAGAAGAACGAGTTCAATGGTCGTTCCAAAAAGAGGGATAAGACAGGGGATTTTAGTTTTTTGCCTTTCAAAAGCGATTACACATCCCTCTTTCAGTTTGTCTTTTTCATCCACATTTTGACCTTCAATATTATGGTAAATGTCCTTTATTTTTTTGACGTTATCTAACTGAGGGAAATGGATATTAAAGTAAGATATTTGTAGTAGGTCAGAAAAGGAAAGTCCCGTGAAACATTGAAACAAAAACATTCGTCCTATTAGTTTTTCTCTTTCATTAAGTTCAATAACTTCCTCTTTTATTCCTTCTTCGATTTTGTTGTCATTCTCACGAGGATAAACGAGGTGTTTTAACTGTTCCACCTCGTTTTCACTAAGGACATCAAACTTCTCCTTCTTATCTTCAAAGGAGGATTTTAACGACATGAAGGAAGGGTTAATCTCTAAATTCCTGCGGTCTATAAGATGCTTATTGATAAATGATTTTAAGTACTTGAGATACTTGTTAATTGAGGAGTTTTGTAAGTTTAGTCTCCATAGATACGATTGAAATTGAATCATCATATCCTTATTAATATCCTCAATAGTAAAAGATTGGTTTACGTTCTTTTCAAACTCCAAAAAGTGTAGATAACAACTCTTAAATACCTTGATAGTATTTGAACTTAGTTTTTCTTCCTTTTTAGATATTTCAATAAATTCATTAAATAAACCACTTACAGATTGATTGCGATGAACCTTTGGTTTAATTGGGTCTGTATTGTTCAGTATATTTTTTAATTCCTTCGTTGTTGGATATTGTCCAAACTGATTCAGGAAATGGTTGATTTTTGATTCAACCTCATCTTCTTTAGAGGTGATTTCTTTGTAGATAAATCTAAAATTAGGTGTCTTTGACTGAATAGGATAACACTCATCAGAATCCCAACTATCAGGTTTGATAGTAAGTCCGATTGGAATGATAAGTGTTTTTCTATCATAAATGTATCTAATAACAATCGGACACTCTCCTAATTTATTGATGAGGTCTTCTCGGATAATTGTCTTTTTTGAGTATTTCTTCATTGAGTAAAACATTCAGTAAAACAAATGTAAGAAAATCAAAAAGATAAATCAAACAAAAATCCCTATAAAACACTGATAAAGAGGGTTATTACCATATTTTGATATTTATGAAAACCTCATCGGGGATTCCTGGAGGTACCACTCAAAAAACCCTGAAGTTTCTTCGGGGTTTTTTTGTTTGTACTCCTTTGGATCACTCCCCCTTCACCAAATGAATAAACCCGTGCTTGTCTATTAACGTGCCGCCGAGCATTTCGCCCCGCAGGCGGTAGAAGAACACGCCGTCGGTGTGGAGCTGGCCGTTGAAGTCGTAGCCATCCCAGACGGCAATGCCGGTTTGGTCTTCGAGTTCGAAAACGAGGTTACCCCAGCGGTTCAGGATTTGAATATCGTAGCTTTTGAAGGAAGGGTAGGGCAAAACAACAATATCATTGATGCCGTCGCCATTGGGTGTGAACACATTCGGGACCCAGATGTCGGGGTCGGAAACAAAAATGGTGATGAACGCGGTGTCGATACAGCCGAGGTTGTCGGTAATGGCGAGTGCAATTTGTTGCGGGCCGCCTTGCGAAAAACTGATGCTTTGGTCTGTACTTTGGAAATAAAGGCTGCTGCTGTCTGGGAAAATCCAGGTCCAGGTGCTCAGGGGGTTCAGGCTTGTGCTGGCATCAGTGAGCTGAACTACCTGATTGATATTCGCATAAACGGGGCTTGCAGTGATCTGTGCATCTAGGCCACTCACACTTGCCGTGAGTGGATCAAGAAGGTATAAAATTTGGCAGCCAGCGGTGTCGTAGACCGTCACGCTCGGGTTGTAAGTACCGGTGTTTGGATAAAAATATGGGAAAGACAAGCTGTCTGCAACCCAAATACCATTTCCTAAGTTCCAACTCACGGAGTCGATATTCGAGGGATTGACAATCGTAAACAAGGCCCCTTGCGCACAAACTGTGTTGTCTTGGATCCAGGTTGGTGTGCCAAGCGGCCCGCCGATAGATACATAGTTGGCCACGGTGGTGTCGTCGGTGCAACCATATTGGTCGGTAACCGAAAGCAACAGATTGAAAGAACCGCTGGTTACGAGCGTGTTGTCGGGGTTCTGTAGAATGGAGTTGTTGCCGTTTCCAAAAGCCCAATTCCAATTGGTAATGGCGCCAATGCTGGTTGAGGCATCGGTGAAGTCGCAGAAGAGCGGCGGGCAACTGTACTGGCCATTTGCGTTGACGGCTGCTCCAGAAAAAGTGTAGGTTGGTTCGGCTTGAGGGCTCGAAATGTAAATGGTTTGAGCAGTAGAATCGGTACAACCATTTACATCTGTGACGACCAAAGCAATTGGAAAAGTCGAAAACAAACCATTGTCAGTTGCAGGCTGATTCAATAACAATAAACTGTCAAAACTCGTTATACTTGATCCAATATACCATTGGTAAGCCAGTGGCTCTTGTCCCGTACTCAGCGTTGCAATTGTACTGCTGTCCAGATTGCAAATAATGGTATCTGAAGCAATGAGTGCGGTGGGTTTGGTGAGTGTAATTTGGACCGAAACAGGGTTAGACACACAGCCATTGATATCCGTTGCGGTGAGCGTTGCTGAATAAACGCCATTGCCCACAAAAGTATGATTGATGGCCTGATTGACGTTGGTGGTCGTTACCGTCGTATTGTTATCAGAAAACGTCGTACTGAAACTGGCTAAGGGCAGGCCGTTGGTAATGCTGTAGCTCGTATTGCTAAAACTCAATGGGAAAGGCGAGCAACCTGCGTAAGACGGCGCCAAAAGCCCTGCGACGGGTTTGTTGGCAACGTAGATAGTCTGGCTGCTAGTAGAGGAGCAACCCGCCGAATTGAAAACCAATAAACTGATGTTGTAAGTGCCACTCGCAGGATAAACGTAGTTCACATTTGGCCCGTTATTGATTTGTTGGCCATTGCCAAAGGTATAAATCCAAGTATTTACCGGGTGCGCTGACCACGTAGTACTTTGATTGAATAAGCCAATGGCGTCGCCTTTGCAAATAGTGTCGTCCGGGAGTAAAAAATTCGACTGCAGTTGTGATATGGTGATGGCCAACGAAATGCTGTCCGAACAACCTGTGGTGTAGTTGTGGACCACCTGTTCAATCTGATAGGTGCCGTAATTGGCAAAAGCGTGGGAGGTGTTGCCACCGTTGGGCAGATCTAGCTGCGCATTGTTGAAATAGGTGTTGGGTGTGTTGTCATTCCATTCATAATGCAGAGCAACGCTGTCCGTAAGTTCTCCGTCAAGGGCCGTATTTTGAAATTGTATGGCCACCGGAAAACTAGAAGGATTACACACTAAAGAGGTGTTTGGATTGAATTGCGCAATTGGCGCGAGCACATACAGTACAGAGTCTATGGTAAGCGAATCGATACAGCCTCTGAAATTGACATAAAGAGTGACGTCTACCCAACCGGTGTCTTGCGAAAACTGGAAGGTTGGGTCGTCTTGAGAGCTAATGCCCTGTGAGAAATCCCATAAATAGGAAATTTCTGTACTGTCGTAGGGTACAGAAATATAAAATTCAGATTCAAATTCGACGTCGGTGTTGGCGCAAGTAATGTTAGGGTCCCAACTGAAGTCAACCGAATCGATGGAACCGACCGTAACATAAGGTGTTTTGATGATGGTGTCTGTGCAACCCGATGCGGTGGTAATAATGAGCGACACATTATAAACCCCCACGCCATAGGTTTGTGGCGGCGGATTTTGCCCGTTAAAGGTTTGGCCATTGCCAAAGTTCCATTGCCAAGATACTATAGGGTTGCTCGGCGTAACCGACGTATCGATGAACTGCACAGTGAAGGGTGCACAACCGCCAGTGTCGAGCGCAAAAAAACCGGCTTCAACGGGCGTCATTTCAATGTAATCCTGTAAAGTTTGTGTTCCGCTACAACCTGCACTTGACGTATAGGTAAGGCAGACATCATACAAGCCACTTAATTGATACAAATGTGCTGGAGGGTTGGCGCCAGTGTAAGTTTGGCCATCCCCAAAATTCCATACATAGGTACCATTGAGGTTCGTCGTATTGAAAAACTGGATACTTCCCGGCGCGCAATTGGCTGTGGGGTTGGCATAGAAAGTAGGGACAGTATTGGCTTGAATAATAATTTGTTGGGTGGTGCTTGCAGCGCAGCCCGAGATGGTATTTTGCGCATTTAGCGAAATGCTGTAGGTTCCGGGAGAATTATAGGTAACGGTTGGGTTCTCGGCGTTGCTTTGGCCAGCGCTGCCGAAGTTCCAGTTCCAGGCATTGGCCCCCGCCGTAGAATTATCTTGAATAGGAATGGGCTGGCCAACGCAGCCAATACTTGGGGCAGTGATGCCCGCCTGAAAGTTAGAAACCACAATTGCTTGAGTTTGGCTGTTCACACAGCCCGTGTTGGTATTAGTGACGTTCAGTACCACTTGGAAGGTTCCCTGCGCGTTGTAGGTTATACTTGGAGGCGTAAACTGACTCGAGGTTTGGCTATTGCCAAAATTCCAGGCTTGGGTAAAATTAGCGCCTTGCGAAGAGGTATTTGTGAAGGATAGTGTGAGCGGAACCGTACAACCGAGGCCATTGGCCGTAAAACCGACATTAGGCAGCGGATTCACGGTAATATAGGCGGGCTTGATTTCCGCGTCTGCCACGCCATTGGCGTTGGTAGCAACCAGGGTAATGGTGAAGGTGCCGGCTGTACTAAACGCATGTGCTGCATTGGTAGTGGTTGCCGAATTGCCATCGCCGAAATCCCATTGATAGGAGCTCAGTGCAGGGCCACCATTGGCCGAAGAAGTGTTTGTGAAACTGACGTTTTGCCCTACGCAAACCGTGAGCGGGCTGGCCGTAAAATTGGCAACCGGACTCTGGGCATAAAAAGAGGTAGCCAGCCAGCTCAAACTGACAAGCAATAGGCGTAGGTAGGTCATTACTCGTTCTTAACGCATAAAGAACGGATAAAGTTGCCTTTAGGGGTTAACCGACCTTAAGTTTTCAGGAAATTGTGCTTCCATGGCCGGGAAAAATACATGGCCTAAAATGAGCGGATTGAACACAAAATATTGGCAACGCACTAATTCGCCATCGGGCAATAGGCACCAGAAGCTGTTCATGTCCATATTGACCAACTCGCCAAATTCGTTGCGCTGCACTTCTTTGCTTTTGATGCGGAACATTTTGAGGGCAATGCGTTCGTATTTTGTCTTGACTTCGAGCATGCAAAATGCTTGGCTTTTCTTGACACTGTCTACTTGTTTGTCAGACAACGAAAAATTCTTTTGTTCAAAATGGATTTTTTGAAATCCTTGCAAATAGCGAAACACATTTGTGGTGTCTAAGTTAGCCAATGGTTTGCTATTTTGGGTAAGGCGAAAGCGGTTGCCTTTGTTGTAAAGTTCAAAGTTGCGGTATGCTTCGCCGTGAAACTTCGCTTTTACGCTCTTGATTTCATCCATTTGCAGCGCCATAATTTCGGTACAAGCCCATTGGCGTGGGTCGGCAAAAAAGCGTGGGTCAATAAGGCCATTCATGCCTGCTAGCTTCATCATGACAGGTGCAGCGCTCTTGCCTTGGTCCGCGGTTTCCAAAAGCATAATTTGACCGTAGTGGTCGGGTGTGGCAGGGCCTAAATACCACGATTTGGTCCATTCGCCATCTTGGAAAATTTCTACCTTAATGTGCGAGCTCGCCATGAGTTCGGTAAAGCGTTTTTCTGACTTCTGAGGCAAATAACCTTTGAATTCAATTTTGTTGAGGGCCTCTAAAATCAAGGAGACATTCGTTTTGGACACGCAACCACCTTTGCTGTCGGTCCAGGAGTCGTTGGTTTTGACGAGCGTGAACTGCTGTCCAAAGGCATCGGTAATGACAATCTTTGAAACGGTGTTGGTGTCTTCAATTTTGAAATTAAAAGCGCGTGCATCGGAAGCTCCTTGCCCATCTTGAAGGTTCAGGGCAAACCAAGTAAGGCCAGCTAATAAAACAACAAAAAGCGCGAGAATAAGTCCTTTTTTCTTCATGGAGAGCAAATATTAACGGGTATAGCGTCTGAGGCGGATCCAGTTCATGACAAAGGCAAGTGCCAATATCACCAATAATGGAGTGAGCATATTGATGCTTTTATAGAAAAGTGAAGCGCTTTTGATTTTTTCTTTATCGATTTCTTTGATATCAATTTGACGGCTGCGGATATCTAATACGGAGTTGTCGCCCATCATGTAATCGACCATGTTTTGAAAGAGTTCTTGGTTGCCAAAAACAATAGGTATGCGTCTTTGGGCAAGTTCTGCGTCTACTTTTAATTCATTGATGGCTATGGGGCGGTACAAATAACTGTTGATTTTCTTGGGGTCGAGAATGGAGTCGTAGCTGTTGCGGATAAAACTACCATTACCAACAACTAAGATTTTGGTTTCTTTCTGACTCTCCTCTAAATAATTGGCGTCTTTGCTGTTGGCAAATTCTGCTACAATTCGGTTTTTAAAATGCGATTGATAAAAGCCTTCAGACAAACCAGCCACACAAAGTTTGTTGATTTCATCTTCGGGGTTCTCTACTAGTTTGGGGTTCTTGCCGTAATTCAGTGGAAGCGCCAAATTGACTAAAGGTTGCAAACCACTAGGAATGGCATTGCTCGAGCTCGTTAAAATAGGCGTGAGCTGCGCTTTGGCAACTTGTACAAATTCAATTTCGTTGGCGTATTTCAAAGAAATAGGATCGACGTTGCGCGTCATTGGGTGCAAGCTTGGCGTGGCAAGCATGTGGTAAAACCACGGCAGAAATGCGGTTTCGGCAAACGGAACAATTTTTGGCGCGCAATTGGCGTCTAGCACGTAATTTTCTTTGATTTTGATACCGTAATCGAAGAGCAAGCGGTCGAGCAGTAAGTTTTTGCGCGAGGTGTGGGTCATGCCTGTGGCATTGAGGGTGTCTTCGTTGAGGGCTAGCGTGTTCATGAAACACAAGAGCTTCCCGCCGCGCATGACAAACTGATCAATGAGGTAGAGGTCTTTTTGCGAAAATGGTGTCTGCGGATCGGCAACGATCAGGCCATCGACGTCTTGGAGCGCCGCAATGCTGTCGTTGAGCGCAACATCTTTGATTTGGTAGTAGGGCGAAATGAGCGCGCGGGCACGCATGGTTTCGGCAGGGTTGAGTTCGCCATGGCCTTGTAAAAAAGCAATGGTGGGTTTGCTTGTTTGGGTGAGGCGTCGCATGGCCGAAAGCAGGTTGTATTCTAAGTTATTGAGCGCATTTTCGATGATTTCGGTCATTTGCTCAAGGGCGTAGGGGCGGCCAGGTTGGGTGCCGGGCAATAACTGAACCACGCCTTCTTTGGTAATACCGTTCACGCTATAAGAAAGCAAAGCACCTGGGAACAAAAGCATCTGGCTTTGGGTGCCGTCCTTGAGGTAAAGAATTTCTAAGGGCAAGATGCCTTTGCCGCGGTCGTAGAGCTGAGAGCGCAGGGCATTGATTTCATCTTCGGTACCTACATTCGGATCGGTGAATAAAAATTCGACGCGGGTGCCGGCAATGCGTTTGAAATCCTTGAGTTTGTCTTTGAGCGCGTTCTGGAAATTTTTGAGTTCAGAAGGCATGTTGCCATCCAAATAAATTTGAATACTGATGCGGTTCTCGAAGTTTTTCTTGTCGGAGAGGTAGTTGACCGTGCTTTGCGCCAAGGAATAGCGCTGGTCTTTGGTCATGTCGAGCTTGAAATAAAGCATGGAGCCGATAAAGTTCAGCAAGACCAAAACCGCAGCGAGTAAGCCTAGAACAGTCCAGTTGTAAAGACCTTTGGTGAAGTTGAATTTCATGCGTTACTTTTTGAGCGATTTGAGAACAGTGAGCGAAGCCACTAAGAAGAGGGCATTTAGACTTAAAAAATAAAGGATGTCGCTGGTGTCGATGACGCCTTTTTTGATGGCCTCGTAATGAAAAGCAATACCGATATATTTGATGAGGTAATCTAAGCCACCAATTTGACTGAAATTACCGAGTAATTCAAAACCGTCGTAAAATACCCAACACAAGAACATTGCGAGAATAAACGCAACAATTTGACTGTGGGTGAGTGCGGAGGCAAACATTCCGATGGACACAAAAGCTGCGCCTAGTAGCAAAAGGCCAATGTAGGAGGTGAAGGTGGCGCCTAAATCGATGTTGCCAATAGGTTTGCCGAGGTAATACATACTGACCAAATAAACGAGCGTTGGTAAAATAGCGACAAAAACTAAGGCGACGCCTGCAAGGTACTTGGCAAAAATGAGTTGAAAATCTGAAATAGGGCGAGTGAGGAGTAGTTCGATGGTGCCCGTTCGGCGTTCTTCGGCAATGGAACGCATGGTGATGGCCGGGATCAGGATCAGGAAGATCACTGGTGACATATTAAAAAACGGGATGAGGTCTGCGGTGGAACCTTCGAGTAAGTTGGTGTTGTAGGAGAGGATCCAATGAAAGAGTCCGCAGGCAATCAGGTAGATGAGGATGAATACATACCCGATTATGGAACTTAGGAAACTCGAAATTTCTTTTAAGAATAAGGCGCGCATAGTAAAAGTTGAGTTGTCAAATTTAACAAATATCTATAAACGAAAATTCCCGCCTTGTGGGGCGGGAATTTTAGATACACTCAATCTTTATTATGCTTGTTTCACATTCACA
>Ga0208168_1000223_pt1 | contig 18382 bp, 20 predicted proteins | sample Colrivmet1547A02_FD_187643 | JGI IMG/M metagenome (GOLD analysis project Ga0208168, IMG submission 187643) | Estuarine microbial communities from the Columbia River estuary - metaG 1547A-02 (SPAdes) (version 2) | ecosystem: Environmental > Aquatic > Marine > Intertidal zone > Estuary | place...
TAGTTTTGGGGGAGTCGTATCACTGGCATTTGCGCAACAATTTCCAAAGTCGGTGGCTGGACTCGTTGTTTATGAAAGCCCCATGAGTTGGGAACCTTGGTGGCCCAAAAATTCGGGAGGAAGCGCCGCGGTTGCTGTGAGCGACGACCCTGAACTTGCGGCTGAAACCTTTATGCGGAGATTTATCGGCAATCGTCGATGGGAGTCGCTTCCTGAGTCAACGCGACTGCAGCGGCGTACTGAAGGTGAGGCTCTTGTTGGTGAACTTGGTGATATTCGACGACGCAAACCCTGGGAGATTGATCGTGTGAAGGGACCGCTCATTGCTGGTTACGGCTCATTGTCAAAACCTCATCTACAAGATGCTGCTGAGTTACTTGGCCGGCTACCTGATTGCCGAGCGGTAAAGATCGAAGGCGCACACCACAATGCACATTCAGGTGCACCTGAACAATTCGTGGAATTACTCGTTCGCCCACTCATTTATCGGGTGGTTCAGGGAACTTGGTCTTGAAGATCAAGATCAAGAGTGAAACCGAATACCTTGCATTCAACTTTTCCAAGCGACGTTTCAGCGTTCGCCTGAGCGTTATCGACACAATCGGAAATTTCTGAACGTTGGCTATAGACCAGCCCACCTAAAGCGAGTGCCACGATCAACACGATTGAGCGCACGACCGCACTCACCGCAAATTTGAAAATGATCAATCCGACGGCAATGGGTACGAGGGCTCCAAAAGTTGTGAAGTTTTTTAATTGGGACTCATCAAAAGCCCATAACGCAACGGTGGATATGTTCGCCATTTGTTCAGACTATGCAGTTGGCGTGATTGAAATCAGGCATACCCCCTTTAATGGGGCTACTCTGACGACATGTCAAGTCCCAATTCACCTTCGCAGAATCCGATCAGCTTGACTCCGCAAGGGCCGCCGACCACCGTGATTCCTCTTGAAGATCCAGCGATTCGCCATGATCTGTCTCAAGCTCTCATCGCTGAAAAAGAATCAAGGCGCGAAGCCGTCGCAGGTGTTGTGAGTCGTCATCCCAGATCGCTGATCTGTTGGGCCAACATCGGAGATTTAGGTCGCGACCAACTTGAGCGTTATGCCTATTACCGAATTGGATATCACCGCGGTCTCGATACCTTGAGGCAAAACGGTTGGCGTGGATCTGGCTATGTGAAATGGAATCAAGAATCAAATCATGGGTTCCTGCGATGTTTACTTGGCTTGCAAAAAATGGCCGAAGCCATTGGTGAGTCGGATGAAGCGGAGAGATGTCACTTGTTTCTCCTTCAGTTAGATCCATCCGGGATTCCTCAAGAGTTTCTTGCGTTCCATCAGTAAGACCGGTGCAACAGATGTCGCCGATGACTGAAATTCGCGGATACGTACTAGCCGGCGGACAGAGCAGTCGCATGGGATCCGACAAAGCCCTTCTCAAAATTGAAGGTTTAACGGCGATTGAACGTCAGTGCCAGTTACTCGAACCGTTTTGCGCGCAAGGGGTCTACATCGCCGGTGCACGATCAACCGAACTCTCAAACCTTTCTTGGCCAGTCATTCATGATTCAACGCTGAACCAAGGGCCCTTCTTCGGAATCATCTCAGCGCTTCAACATGCCAAGAGCGGGATCGCTGTTATTTTGGCCGTTGATTTGCTGGCGATCGACAGGACTGATGTTTCTTCGTTACTTGAGCCCCTTACTCACGACGTCGGCCAGCAGGTAGATGTAACTTTCGCCCAATACTTTCAAGAATCAACCGTTCCAGACCCTCAGCCTCTATGTGCTGCGTGGCGCGTCGAGAACTGTCTTCCTCGATTACGCCAGCAATTTGAAAACCAACAGCGTTCAGTGATGAGGGCTTGGCTTGAACTGCAGCGACAAGGTGTCTCATTACCTCAATCACATCTCATCAATATCAATTCACCTGGTGATATTGAGATCTTCCAACAGTCAAAAGGATAGTTTGAACCTATGTCGTCGTATACAGAAATCTCAGTGACCGAATTCTCTGAACAATTCACAGAAGAAATCTTTCTGATCGACGTTCGAGAAATCGATGAATATCTTTCTGGTCACGTACCTGGCGCAATCCATATTCCATTGAATGAAGTACCCAATCGTGTCGAAGAGTTTCGCAATCCGAATGGTGGACCGACTTTTGTGATTTGCAAGGTAGGTGGTCGCAGTGCGAGCGCGTGTGATTTCTTGGCCAATCAGTCGTTGAGTGTCATCAACATTGCTGGGGGCACCATGGGCTGGATCATGCAGGGCAATGATGTCGTTGAAGGAAGTCAGCCCAAGTGAGTTTTGACCAAGTGGACTGTGAATGGATCGCCGATGATCGAGCCCTCGACGAATTGCTCGATCGTCTGCAATCGCATGATCGCATCGCCCTTGATACCGAATTCCATCGCGAGAAAACCTATTTTCCCCGTCTGGCCTTAATCCAACTCGCTTGGGCAGATGGCATCGCCATCGTTGACCCATTGACATGCGACGCATCTAAATTGAATCGAATCTTTGGCGAAAAACATCTCATTGTGTTGCATGCCGCTCAACAAGATCTTGATGTCATGACCCACGCAATGAAAACGGTTCCTGAGAATATTTTCGATACTCAGATCGCCGCAGGTTTTCTCGGTTACTCCACACCTTCGTTGGCTTCACTTGTTAATTCTGAACTGAAACTGGTTTTGCCTAAGGGCGACCGGTTGACCGACTGGTTACGACGACCTTTGTCAGATGGACAAAAGTCTTATGCCGCCTCGGACGTCGAACACCTACTTGAGATTCACGATCGATTGATGTCAAAACTAGAAGAACGAGGTCGCCTCACCTGGGCCGCCGATGCGTGCGAAGAGCTACGCGTACGCAAGATGGGTCCTGGCGATCCGGCGGATGCCTGGCAAAAGCAAAAGGATGTTCGGGCTTTAAAGCCCAGAACTCGCGGGGTACTGGCAGCTCTTGCCGAATGGCGTGAACGACGAGCCATGGCGAGCGATATCCCGCCGCGTCAAGTGCTTCCCGATTTAGCTCTTCAAAGCATCGCTCAACGCGAACCCACCAACATCGGCGATCTCGCTCAATCTCGAGGGGTTGACGATCGCCATACCCGGGGTGCTATTGGTCAAGAAATCTTGGCAGCAGTAGCCCGAGGAAAAGATCACCCAATTGAGATCTCATCCAACGAAGGGGACGAAGTCGAACGCCATCTGCGTCCAGCCATCACCCTTATTTCGGCTTGGATCAGTGAAGTTGCTCGGATTGAACACGTTGATACGGCGCTTTTGGCGACTCGTCACGACATCGTGGCCTATCTGCGTCAAGATGTCGACTCTCGACTCGCGACCGGCTGGCGTCTCGACCTCATCGGCGAACAACTTGACGACCTTTTGCAGGGTAAAGCGGGATTGTCATTTGATGGCAAGGGTGGTCTCAAGATGATCTCTGCGATGCCAAACCAGTAGCCGACTGGTGCAATAAAGGCCCAAATTCGGTGAGTCACAGCAATTTTGTGTCCATTTCGCTACTCATGGCACACTGAAAATTCACGAAACCCCTTGAAGTTCCCACATATGTACGTCAATAGGTCCTACACTCTTGAGCGTTCTGTTAGACGTCAAGTTCGTTTTTCAGATCCGATTTTGAGTCGGTGCGTCCTGATTTCAGGCCAGCGCCACTCATCCTCGTAACCATCGCCTACCCCTCTCACAAGTTCGGAGCCCTGCCGTGAAAAAGGGTCGTCACCGTCGTTTCGAAGAAGCGAGAAAATTGAAGCAAGCAGGCCCCAGCGCCTTGGATCTCGGCCTTGGAGGCGGAGACTCGCAACCGCGTTCTCAAGATGATGAGTACGCAGCCTTAGCCGAAAAGTACGGAGTCGTGTTTGACGATGAAGACGAGATTGAGGCTGAGGACGAGGACGACGACCTGGCTTAAGCCGGTTGTCCACAACTGATATGTATACACAACTACGTAATGTCGCGTTAGTCGCGCACGTTGACCATGGAAAAACAACTCTCGTGGACGCTCTGTTGCGCGCCACCGGAACCTTTGCAGCTCACCAAGCGGTGGTCGATCGAGTCATGGACTCGAATGATCAAGAGCGTGAGCGAGGAATCACCATTTTGGCTAAAGCTGCCTCGGTGATCTACAAAGACACCAAGATCAACTTGGTTGACACGCCTGGTCACGCTGACTTTGGTGGAGAAGTCGAGCGAGCCCTCACCATGGTTGACGGCATCTTGCTACTCGTTGACGCGGCCGAAGGTCCGCTTCCGCAGACTCGTTACGTTTTGCAAAAGGCGCTGTCGCTCAACTTGCCCGCCATTGTTGTCATCAACAAGGTTGACCGTGGCGATGCTCGTGCTGAAGAAGTGCTTGACGAGGTCTATCAATTATTCATCGACCTCGAAGCAGATGACCACCACATCGATTTCTCGGTTATTTCAGCCGTAGCCCGCGAGGGTCGTACCATGGTCGGTCTAGGAATGCCGGCGGCTGACGCCGATCTTTCGGCTTTGCTTGACACCATTCTTGAACGTATTCCTGCACCGGGCGGAGATGCAACTGCGCCGCTCCAGGCACTCGTCACCAACCTTGATGCCTCCGAATACCTCGGTCGCTTAGCAATTGGTCGCATTTATCAAGGCGTGATGCGTAAGGGCGAAAACGTTGCTCTGCTCGAAGAAGAATTTGCAGAAGGACAGCCGCCGTTGAAGCGTCGTCTCTCACAGCTCATGGCCTACATGGGTGTTAGCCGAGTTGAAGTTGATGAACTACGTGCTGGCGACCTCTTTGTTGTTGCCGGTTTCCCAGAAGTTGAAATCGGCGACACTATTGCTTCTGTTGAAACCCCAGTAGCGCTCCCGCGCCTCACCGTCGACGAGCCGGTGTTACGTATGACTTTTGGTGTCAATACCTCGCCATTTGCCGGGCGTGACGGCAAGTACCTCACGAGTCGTCACTTGATTGATCGTTTGCGTAAAGAGATTCTCGGCAACGTTTCAATTAAATTGCACGAAACAGATTCGGCTGACGTGATGGAAGTCGCTGGCCGTGGTGAATTGCAACTCGCTGTGTTGATTGAAGGAATGCGCCGCGAAGGATTCGAACTTCAAGTGAGCCGACCCGAAGTCATCACCAAAGAAGTGAACGGCAAGAAGTTTGAACCTCTCGAACGTGGCGTGTGTGACGTTCCCGATGAATACGTCGGCGCAGTCACTCAGGCACTGGCACCACGTAAAGGCCGAGTCACCGATCTTCGCTCAGGAGACCCTGGCCGTTCAGTCATCACCTTTGAGTGCCCAAGTCGTGGTCTCATTGGTTTCCGTTCTCTCTTAATGACGACAACTCGCGGAACCGCGATGTTGCACCAGAACCACGCTGGTTGGATGCCTTGGTGCGGCGAACTTCCGCATCGTTTAGGCGGAGCAATGATCGCCGACCGCGAAGGAATGATCACTGCCTATGCGTTAGACAACCTGCAGCTTCGTGGAGAACTTTTTGTTGAACCCGGCGAAAAGACTTATGAGGGTATGGTCGTCGGAGAAAGCGCCCGTGGCGACGAAATGGTTGTCAACGCTGTTCGAGCCAAGGAAAAGAACAACATTCGTACGCACAGCCATGATGACGGCGTAAAACTCGCGGCACCTCGAATCCATACGCTTGAAACAGCAATTGAATGGATCGCCGACGATGAACTCGTTGAGGTGACACCGAAAGCAATTCGCGTTCGTAAGCGTTATCTCAACCCCGAAGATCGCAAGAAGGCCTTCAAGAAGGCCAACTAGTTTTCTAACGAGTTACTTACTCTTCTTCTCCGTCAGTACTGGGTGGGGAAGAGTAACTGCGGTTGGTCGCTCGAGCGCTTCAACTAATAGGTCATAGACCTTTGCTCCGACCGATTCAATAATCTCGTCTTTGAGGTACTTGTAGACCGGCTCTTTACCGACGAATGCATCGGAGTTGTCGGTGCACCACCAATGAAGGTCGGTTCCTCCGTCGCCCCAGTCGCGTCGCTTCCATTCGCGCACAACCGTGTTCACCCAACCATTGGTATCGGTGTGATACTCGAGGCGTAACGGAAGTTGCCAACAAACATTGGGCTTCCAGTCGAGTGGGCGTTCGTTAGCTTCGGTGGCCGCGATGTGGAAAGCACATCCGGCTCCACCTTCGAAACCGGGACGATTCAAGAAGATGCAGGCTCCATCGACTCGTCGAGTCATGGTGTCGCCTTCTTTGTTCTTCTTCAAGAAACCCTTTTTCTTAGCCTTGTCCTTGAATTGCCAATTCTTCTCGGTCAGGCGAACGACTGCTTTGACCACATTTGACACATCGTCTTCATCGACGAAGTGCGCGCCCTCGGAGCAGCAGCCTTGATTGAGTTCGGGGGAAGCCACGTCCAAGATGCCTTGGCATCCTTCTCCGAAAATGCATTTCCAAGAAGAACGCATAAAAGTGGCGTCGAACACCCATGTCCGTTGCTCTTTCGGATCTTCGAACGACAGCATCTCGTGCAAGTCTTCGTGCCGACCCGACAAACCTGTCACGGGGATCGCCTTGCGCTTCGTGACAGCGGTTGAATTTGACGTTTTTGCTTTGGCGGATTTAGTCACACGCATAGGTTAGGGGAATAACCCTTATTCCCACGATGAACCTTGGGTATCATTTCGGAGTCATGTCTTCGCAAATCCCTCGCACCGCCAACGAACTGCGCACAGCCTTCACCCAGTATTTCGCAGATCGTCAACACACTCCCGTCGCTTCGGCGAGCCTGATCCCTCACGATCCCACCGTGCTCTTCACGGTGGCCGGCATGGTGCCTTTCAAGCCGTATTTCGTCGGCGATGAAGTACCGCCTTACTCGAGAGCTGCAACAGTTCAGAAGTGCGCACGTGCGGGCGGTAAGCACAACGACCTCGACGATGTTGGCCGCACGAAGCGCCACTTGGTGTTCTTTGAAATGTTAGGCAACTTCTCATTTGGCGACTATTTCAAAGAATCAGCCATTCCGTGGAGCTGGGAATTCGTTACCGAGAATCTCGGCTTTGACGGCGATCGCATTTGGGTCACTGTTCATACGAGCGACGATGAGGCCGAGGCGATGTGGCACGAGCAAGTCGGCGTTCCTATGAATCGCATTCAGCGTCTCGGCGACAAAGACAATTTTTGGCAGATGGGCGATACCGGCCCATGTGGACCATGTTCAGAATTGCATATCGACCGCGGCCCCGAATTTGGTCCTGACGGTGGTCCATTGAATGATCCCCACGGCGATCGTTTCATGGAATTTTGGAATCTTGTTTTCATGCAGTACAACCAAGCGCCTGATGGCACTCGTACTCCTCTTCCCAAACCTTCAATCGACACTGGTGCAGGTCTTGAACGCATCTTGGCTCTTGTTCAAGGAAAGGACAGTGTGTGGGAAACCGACGCCATCTTTCCGATCGTCGAAGCAGCGCAGTCAATAACTGGCGCGACCTACAAGATTGGCGATTACGAAGATCGCTCAAGTTTCTCATTGCGTGTCCTTGCCGAACACGCTCGTTCGAGCACAATGCTCGTTGGTGATGGCGTCTTCCCATCCAACGAAGGTCGCGGCTATGTATTGCGTCGCATTATTCGGCGGGCAGTTCGCCATGCGTACTTGCTCGGAACCGAAAAACTGGTCATGCCTTCGCTCGTTGAGACAGCGATCACCACTATGGGCGAGGCGTACCCCGAGGTTGTTGCCCAAAAAGATTTCATCATGGGCGTCCTCACCAAAGAAGAAGAGCGCTTTCGCCAGACGCTCAAGACCGGACTCACCATTCTCGAAGATGAGTTGCAATCAGCATCCAAGACAAACCGAGTTTTGTCGGGTTCAGCAGCCTTCTTATTGCACGACACCTATGGCTTTCCTCTTGAGGTCACTGAAGAAATTGTCAACGAGCGCGATCTAGCAATTGATATTGATGGCTTCAATACCGAGATGGATCAACAACGCCAACGTGCCAAAGCAGCCCGTAAAGGTGGCGAGGTTGATTCAGTTCGCCACGAGATGTACCGCGAGGTCATGGAGCAATGCGGAACAACTGAATTTCTTGGATACGAACAAGATTCTTGTGAAGCAAAGATTTTGGCGATCGTTCCCGACGACGATGGAACCTTCGATCTTTTCTTAGACCGAACTCCTTTCTACGCCGAAAGTGGAGGACAGGTCGGAGACACAGGTGTCATCACATCGGGATCTAACCACTATCAAGTGATTGATACCACATTTGCTCTTCCCGGTTTACGCCGACACCATTGTCGAGTTGTCTCGGGCAGCCTGACTGTCAACCAAACTGTTACTGCCAGCATCGACTCGCTCCGTCGTCTTGCTATTCGGCGCCATCACACGGCCACTCACATTTTGCATTGGTCTCTTCGCCAAGTTCTAGGTGAACATGTCAAGCAGGCCGGTTCTTTGGTTGATGACGAGCGTCTACGTTTCGACTTCAGTCATTACGACGCAGTCACAGATGACGAACTTTTGCGCATCGAAGAACTAGCCAACAGCCTCACGTTGTCGAACGAAGTTGTTGACTCATCTGAATCCTCAAAGGATGAAGCATTAGCAAAGGGAGCCATCGCGTTCTTCGGCGACAAGTATGGCGACCGGGTCCGAGTTCTCTCTGCGGGCCCTTCAGTTGAACTTTGCGGCGGCACTCACGTTTCAGCCACGGGAGATATCGGCATCATCAAAGTGATTTCCGAAGGTTCAGTCGGAGCCAACCTGCGTCGTATTGAAGCAGTCGCTGGCACACGAACCTTAAGCCTTTTACAAAACGACCGGCGAGTGATTACTGATGTCGCGCGCTTGGTCGGAACAGGTCCAGACGAATTGATGTCGGGAGTTCAGCGCAAAGTTGATGACATCAAGGGGCTACAAGACGAGAACAAGATTCTGCGCTCTCGTTTGGCCACGGGCGCAGCGAGCACACTTGCGACAAGTGCTGTTGACGGCGCCGTGATTGCCCAAGTTGATGACCTGTCTCCCTCAGATTTGCGCGACCTCACAATTGCAGTGCGTCAGCAACCTGGAGTCCATACTGTGGTCCTCATTGGCGTTTCGCCAGGGGGCGGTGTTTCTCTCGTTGGGGCTGTTGACGCTTCGACAGGCAAGAATGCCGCCCAACTCATAGCAGCCGCGGCAAAAGCGGTCGGAGGTGGAGGCGGAGGTAAAGGAGATATCGCCACAGCTGGCGGAAAGAACCCCGCTGGTATTCCCGAGGCCCTTCGTCTTGCGCAGGAGGCAGCGCACAACTAATGCGCGCTATCGGACTCGATCTCGGCACTAAGCGCATCGGAGTCGCGGTCAGTGATTTTTCGGGAACAATCGCGAGCCCTCATTCGGTGATTCATCGCAGTAAATCAGTACGTCTCGACCATCAAAAGATCCTCGAGCTAGTGATTGAAGAAGAAGCAGAAATCGTGATCGTTGGATTACCGCTATTGATGTCTGGTACTCATGGACCAGCAGCAAAGGCCGCCACCACAGAAGCAAGACGACTCAGTACGGTGCTCTCTGTGCCAGTTGAAATGTTTGATGAGCGGATGACCACCGTTGCGGCCGACCGCGTGCTCAAAGAGGCCGAGTTAAGTGCAACTGCCCGTCGCCAATTCGTCGACAAAGTAGCCGCGGCAATCATGTTGCAAGCATGGCTTGAAAAGCGTCGCTCGCTATGAACCAAGGCCTTTCACCTACCGAAGACCCGGATCACGATCCGTATCAGGTTCTTCCCACGATTCGCGTCAATAGGCGATTCAGTCAAACCGTGGTCAACCGGCTTGCATTGCTCACGGTCTTTGTTCTTGCTCTTGTCGCAGTCATTTATGGCGCATATCAATTCTGGTACCTACGACAAGTGAACCCTTCCGGAGATCCAGCTGCGGCCGAAATCTTTACGATCACCGAAACCGACGATCTGCTCACGATCAGTAAACGACTCGAACAAGAGGGTTTCATCGTGAACGATTCGGTGTTTCGCTCGTATGTTTCCTCCAAAGGGGGATTAGAAGTCGCCGCTGGTTTTTACACTGTGAAACCTCTCGACCATGTCGGAAACATTCTCAGAATTTTGCGAACACCACCGAATGAAACGCTAACAAAGATCACTTTCCCAGAGGGATTCACTTTGGCCCAAATGGCGCAACGTTTGGGCGATGAAGTGAAGTCAGTGAATGAATCCGATTTTCTTTTGAAGACAGGCGATACTCCTGCTGAGATTTCCGCAGTTCGTTCTGTATATCAACCAGAATCGATCACATCGCTTGAAGGTTTACTTTTCCCTGACACTTATCTCATCAATGGAGATCAAACCGCCACTCAAGTGGCTCAACAGATGCTCAAACTTATGGAACGCGTTGGTCGTCAAGAAGGTCTTGATGACTCGATGAATGCCGTTGGTCTGACTCCTTATGAAGTTTTAACGATTGCATCGATTATTGAACGCGAAGCGAAAGTCCCTGAAGATCGAGCGAAGATCTCGCGAGTTATTTACAACCGACTGTCTCTAGGTATGCCTCTCGAAATTGACGCAACCCTTTTTTACAAGCAGAACACCGATCTGCCATTCCTCGAGTTGAAGGCGATTGACAGCCCGTACAACTCGTATCTATACACCGGCTTACCTCCGACTCCAATCTCGAATCCAGGACGAGCAGCCATCAACGCCGCTCTTAACCCTGCCCCGAATCCGTCTTCTGGTGACCCAATCTGTCGCGAAATCACCGATGGCTCTCCCTGCTCGTATCTCTATTATGTGTTGTCCGACAAAGATGGACATCATGTGTTTGCCGCGACATTGGCTCAACACCAAATAAATGTTCAAGCAGCAATTGTCGCAGGAGTACTTTGAAATGGATACGACGCAGCAGGCCTTCACCGACGCGATAAGCCTCAACAAGATCAATCCCTCAACTTCAATCGCTGCTGTTATCGGCGATCCGGTCAAACACAGTTTGTCTCCGGTCATCCATAATGCTGGTTTCAAATCTCTCGGGATCGATTGGTTTTACATTGCGTGTGAAGTGAAAGATGGTCAAGCGAAGCAAGCACTCGAGGCCATGAAGGTTCTCAACTTGCGAGGGCTCTCAGTCACCATGCCTCACAAAACATCGGTCGCGGCATTGGTTGACTCGGTGAGCGAATCTGCTCGTGCATTGAAGAGTGTCAACACTGTTGAAGTATCAGCCGATGGTTCGCTAGTCGGACACAGCACCGATGGCGATGGTCTCGTGGCGAGTTTGCAAGCGCGAGATGTTGAGGTTGCAGGTAAAAATATTTTGATTCTCGGCGCCGGGGGAGCTGCTCGATCGGTCATTGACGCTTTATCTCGCAAAGGCTGTCACCAGATTTTCATCGTCAATCGATCACTAGAGAGTGCCAAAGTGGCTGCAGAATTAGCCCCAGGAATCGCCACGGCGACCGCCCTCACTGATCAATCGGCAATTTCGGAAATTACTTCTCAATGCAACATCGTGATCAATGCCACGAGTGTTGGCATGTCCAAGAGCCCTGACGTGAAGTCAGTGAGCCCGATTTCAGCCGATCTGATTACCTCGGCTCACGTCGTAGTTGATTTGGTGTATCACCCCATCCAGACCGAACTTCTTCACCAGGCCCAACTCCGGGGGGCGCAAGCCATCGACGGACTCGGAATGCTGGTTCACCAAGCTGCACTGCAGCAACAGATCTGGACCGGGTTGTTTCCCAGTGTGCCCGATATGTATCAGGCAGCATTACAGGCTCTTTCCTGAGAGAGCGGTAACCTGAAGTCCAATGTTGCGCTACCTCACCGCCGGCGAATCCCATGGACAAGCCCTCGTCGTCATTGTCGAAGGGCTTCCTGCTGGAATGTCAATCACAGTTGAAGATATTCAAATTGAACTGTCACGCCGCCGGCTCGGTTACGGACGAGGTCCGCGTCAAAGGTTTGAAAAAGATGAAGTCACGCTGGTCGGCGGAGTACGTCACGGTCGGACTCTTGGTTCGCCAGTCGCGATCGAAATCAAGAATAGCGAATGGTTCCGCTCTGATAAGTGGCACAAAGAAATGGATCCGGCACCCGGAGCTACCGAAGATCCCTTGACCAAAGTTCGTCCAGGACATGCCGATCTTGCTGGCATGCAGAAATATGGTTTCACTGATGCCCGCGATGTGCTCGAACGGGCAAGCGCACGAGAAACTGCGGCGCGTGTCGCCGCTGGAGCCCTTGCGAAGGCTTTGTTACGGACCATCGGAATTGAAGTGATCTCTCATGTCATTTCTATGGGCACTGCCAAGTCTGATGGCTCACAACGTCCCACTCCATCTGATCTTCACCAAGTTGACGAGTCTCCAGTGCGCAGTTTTGATACGGCAGCCGGAGAACGAATGGTCACCGAGATTGAAAAGGCCGCCAAAGAAGGCGACTCATTAGGCGGCATCGTCGAAGTGCTGGCGTACGGAGTTCCTGTTGGTCTTGGCTCTCATGTGCACTGGGATCGTAAAATCGATGCGCTGCTCGCTCAAGCCATCATGAGCATCCAAGCAGTGAAGGGCGTTGAGATCGGCGATGGTTTCGAAGTTGCAACACGTCGGGGTAGTGCAGGTCATGATCCGATTCATTGGGATGCGCAAACTGAAAGTTTTGTTCGAACCGGAACTCTTGCTGGCGGAACCGAAGGCGGCATCACAACAGGAGAATTGCTCGTTGTCCGCGCTGCTATGAAACCGCTCGCAACACTCAATAAGCCCACGTTGCCAACCGTCGATGTCATTACTAAAGAAGCGGGAGTCTCATTCAAAGAACGAACTGACGTCACCGCAGTGCCTGCTATGGGAGTCGTCGCCGAAACGATGGTCGCCTTGGTGTTGGCCGCCGAAGCCCAACGGAAATTTGGTGGCGACTCAGTGACGGAATTTGTTCGAAACGCCACATCGGCCGTTCAACCTTTATGAACCCACAGGTTTCACCAGCACCCCATCTGGTGTTAGTGGGTCTGATGGGAACGGGGAAAAGCACTGTTGGACGTCGGCTTGCCCACAAATTGGGTTGGGAATTTCTTGATACTGACGACGAGATCAACCGCGTGTCAGGTCAGACCGTCCGGCAAATTTTCGAAAACGAAGGCGAAGATCGATTTCGCCATATTGAACACGAGGTGCTGGTCTCTGCTTGCCGTTTACCAACCCCGTATGTCATAGCTGGAGCTGGCGGCATAGTTCTTCGCGCAGATAACCGCGAATTGCTGAAAAGTGCTCAATATGTTGTGTGGCTCAATGCTCCGTTACATGTTTTGATTGACCGCATTGGCCAACGGGCTATCAAGGCCGATGGCCATCGGCCGTTGCTTGACGCGAGTCCAGCCGAGAGATTGCAAGAGATGTACATCGCTCGCGAAAGTCTTTATCGTGAGGTCGCAACACATGAGATCAATGTGGAAGGCTTGCAAGTGCAAGAAGTCATCGACAAAATTTTGAATTCAATCGGCTTGGAGGCGACATCATGACAATTCATCGTGTTGATGTCCGTCTGCCTGGACGTGAGTATCCAGTTCTGATCGGACACGGAGCCGTCAACCAGATCAATCAAGTTCTCCCGCCAGCAGCGCGCCGCGCCATCATTGTCACTCAAGAAGGAATACCGGCCAATATCACTTTGCCCATCGAATCTAAAACGGTCGTTATTGGACAAGGCGAGACCGCCAAATCTCTCGCAACCATTGAGGATTTGAGTCAACAGTTCGCCGAAATGGGTATCACCCGTCAGGATGTCATTATCGGCGTTGGCGGGGGAATGGTGACAGATGTAGCTGGTTTTTCGGCCGCAACCTGGCACCGTGGCACGCCAGTGGTACACGTCGCCACATCTCTTTTAGCAATGGTCGATGCCGCGATCGGCGGTAAGACCGGAGTCAATCTTCCTCAAGGAAAGAACCTCGTAGGAGCTTTCTGGCAACCCAGTGCAGTGATTTGCGATCTTGACTTCCTATCAACATTGCCCGAACGCGAATTGCGTTGCGGCCTAGGCGAAGTTGCGAAATATCACTTTCTTACCGGAGACGACTTGTTGTCTTTATCTTTGGATGAGCGAGTCGCCCGATGCGTCAGCATCAAGGGTGCCTTTGTCGAACAAGACGAACGAGAATCAGGCAAACGGGCTTTTCTCAATTACGGACACACCCTGGCTCATGCACTTGAGACGGTCGGAAAGCATCAGCTCGCCCACGGAGAAGCAGTCGCTATTGGGCTCATCTTTGCTGCTCGTCTCGCACGCGCTCTCGGACGTATTGACGATGCCCGTGTTGACTATCACGAGTTGGTTGTGGGCCAAACGTATTCTCTCCAAACTCGTATGCCCTCCGGACTCGATATCAACGAACTCTTGGCGGCCATGGCTCGTGACAAGAAGGCCCTCAACGGTTTGACTTTCATCTTGGATTCTTCCAATGGACTCGAAATTGTGTCCGATATCTCAGCAGACGTCGTTCGGTCGGAACTCGTCAATTTCAGCCAAGCCTAAAGTTGCCGTGCTCGCTGACCCGCAGCAAGTATCGTCACTCTTGTGGGAACCATCCTTTTACTTCACGGTCCAAACCTCAATCTTTTGGGTCAGCGCGAACCCGAGATCTACGGGACGGCAACTCTCGTTGATTACGTCTCGAGCGTGAGGCAAGTAGTTTCAGCAGCTGGTCACACTCTTGAAGATTTTCAAACCAACCATGAGGGGCAACTAGTCGATGCCATTCATGGCGCTCGTGGGCGAGTAGATGCCATCATCATCAACGCTGGAGCATTCACCCATTACGCGTGGAGCCTTCATGATGCCCTTGCCACGTTTTCCGGTCCAGTGGTTGAAGTTCATATCTCTCATCCCAACGCCCGTGAACCCTGGCGACACACCAGTGTGATCGCTCCCGTCGCCAACGGCACAATCGCTGGTCTCGGGTTATTGGGATACGAACTAGCTGTGACTGCAATAGTCCGACTTCTCAAGTGATTGAAGGCTGACTGTGCATACATCGCTGATGCGTGCTCAGAGGTTGTTCGAAGTGATCAATCTTGGCTCTTCACAAACTTGTCTCATTACTGACCTTGCCGATATTCATTGGCTCACTGGTTTTTCTGGCTCACACGCCTGGTTGATAGCACATCATCAGAATCTGTTCTTGCTGACCGATGGCCGCTATGTCGAGCAGGCTCGTGCCGAGATTGACGCGCATCACGCAGTGGTTGAGGTGATTGAGTGTCGAACCCACTCGGCTATGCAAAAAACGACCGAGACAATAACGAAAGGTTCGCCGAGCGTTCAGTTTCAAGATTCGCAATTGACATATCAAAACTTTCGGGCTCTTCAAGCCGAACTTTCGTCGACACTGATTCCGTGTGATTTATCAATCAAGTTCCTTCGGCGGCAAAAAGACCAAAATGAAATACGACTCATTGAATCGGCTTGCCTGATCGCCGACCACGCATTGCAACAGTGTGTGCATTTGTTGTCCGAAGGTGTCACCGAGAACGACGTTCGCGACGAACTGGAGTACACCATGCGCAAACTCGGAGCCGACGGACCCTCATATGACACGATCGTGGCGTCGGGACCAACGAATTCGGCTCGTCCGCATCATCAGCCGACAAGCACCAAAATTGAAGATGGTCACACTGTGATTATCGATGTTGGAGCCTTAGTTGCGGGTTACCACTCGGATATGACCCGATCTTTTGTGGTTGGCCCCATGAGTTCTGATCAAGCCAATTGGTACGAGGCAGTTCGAGCGGCACAGCAGGCTGGGGTCGAGGCGTGTCGACCGGGTGTTCAGGTGTCTGAGATCGACACTGCGTGTCGAAAAGTGCTCCTTGAGGCTGGTCTTGACCAATATTTCACTCACGGAACTGGGCATGGCGTCGGACTCATGATCCATGAAGAGCCCTTCATAAATTCCTCAGGACTGGCAATTCTTCAACCCGGAGATGTCGTGACTGTCGAACCTGGGCTCTATCGTGGGGGGTTCGGCGGTTTCCGTGTTGAAGACCTCGTGGTCATCACCGAACATGGTTGCCGAATATTGAACACTTCTCCCAAGGATCCAACATGCCCGCCATTACAACTAACGACCTGAAGAACGGCATCACGCTGCAACTTGATAACGGACTTTTCACGGTCATCGAATTCCAGCACGTTAAGCCCGGCAAGGGTGGAGCATTCGTGCGCACCAAACTGCGCAACCTCAAAACCGGCAACGTTTTGGAAAAAACCTTTAACGCCGGAATCCGCGTTGAGCAGGCCATGCTCGAAAAGAAGGACATGCAGTTCTTGTACCGCGATGGAGACGACTACGTCTTCATGGACACCGAGTCGTATGACCAGATCAATGTTGCGCCCGTCGCACTCGGCGACGCCGCCGACTACATCATCGAATCAATGATCGCCATTATTGCAACCCATAACAACGACATTGTTTCGGTTGAAATTCCGGCTTCGGTTGAACTGCTGATCGCGAATACCGAACCCGGAATCCAGGGTGACCGGGTTTCCGGAGCTCGCAAACCCGCCGAACTGCAAACCGGTAAGACCATTCAGGTTCCTTTGTTCGTGAACATCGGTGACAAAGTCAAGGTTGATACTCGTTCAGGCGAATATTTGACGCGAGTCTGATCGTGGCATCACGTCGATCGCGTTCATCGCATGTCGATCCTCGTTCACAATCTCGTGAGCGTGCTTTGACACTCCTTTACGAAGCCGATACCAAAAATTTGGATGGGCATGCCGTGTTGGCTGGTTTGGTTGACGATCCAGATCAGGTCACCGCTCTCATTGTTCGTGGTGTTTCTGATTTAGCTTCCGAGATTGACGGCATCATTATTCAGCACGCCGACGGTTGGACGATTGAACGTATGCCCTGTCTCGATCGCAATATTTTGCGAATGGCAACTTTTGAACTCTTAAAGCGCGACGAAATTCCGAAAGCAGTCATTTTGGATGAAGCTGTGCATCTCGCAAAAACATTTAGTACTGACGACTCAGGTCGTTATGTGAACGGCGTGCTTTCCGCAATCGCCAAACAAGTACGCACCAATTAATTCGTCGCCACAAATCAATCGTGGTGGTTGGTCTCAGGCCAGGCAATTTTCCCGTTGGCCGCATCAGCAACATTGGCCAAAGTAAAGCCGGCGAGATGTTCACGCATATGGTCACCGGTGTGCTTCCAGATGGCGAGTAAAACACATTGACCTTCGTGGTCACAAGAACCATCTTGGTGGGGTTCACCAAAATCACCCAAGGTAATCGGACCATCGACAGCAGAAATAATGTCATTCAAGCGAATCTCTTCGGGCAAACGCGCCAAGGTATAGCCGCCGCCAACTCCACGCTTTGACTTCACCAAACCAGCGCCCTTGAGAGCCAGCAAAATTTGTTCGAGGTAAGGCTGAGGAAGACCGGTGCGGTCAGCGATATCGCGCACCGAAGTGGGTCCAGGTTCACCTGCATGCAAGGTCAGCGACAGTAAGGCCCGGCAGGCATAGTCACCCCTCGTTGAAACACGCATATTCTCATCGTAGGAGGTCGAAGACCCGATAATACGAATTAACCAATCTGGACGAACTCACAGACAACTCTCGATCGTCATAAACCGTTCTCAACAATGTGTCACAATGCGGGCATATCGTCATCTGATGGTGAAAGATGGTCTGATGCAACCCGTTCCAGTTATTCCCGATTATTCGGGTGCCAATTTGACCGGAATTATCCCAGGCTGCCTTTTAGGTACTTCTGGGCGGCGTCCCAATTGGTTTCCACAACCTTTGCAAGAAGCCGAGCGCATCGTGTTGCTGGTGATTGATGGATTGGGATACGAGCAATTACAACGCCATGCACACATCGCACCGAACCTGATGTCGCTCGTAGGGGGTTCAATTACGACAATCGCACCCAGTACCACAGCAAGCGCATTGACAAGTCTTGTGACGGGTGCTTCTCCAGCCGAGCACGGAATTGTCGGCTATCGCATGGACATGGGCGATTCTGTCATGAATTCATTACGTTGGTGGTCCGATACGCGCGACTTACGCAAGGTCCATCCACCGGCATCAGTGCAACCCATCCCGCCTTTTGTTGGTATGACGATTCCTGTTGTCAGTCGTGCCGAACTTGAAGGTTCAGCATTTACTGAGGCACATTTACGGGGGAGTCGACCATGTGGTTGGCGGGCCGCAAGTTCAATTGTTGCTCAATGCGCAAGCTTGATTTCTTCCGGTGAAAAATTTGTATATGCCTATTACGACGGAGTCGACAAGATCGCGCATGAACGCGGATTCGGCGCGTATTACGACGCCGAAATCGCCGCGACCGATTGGTTAGTGGGCGCAT
>Ga0208168_1000247_pt1 | contig 17324 bp, 18 predicted proteins | sample Colrivmet1547A02_FD_187643 | JGI IMG/M metagenome (GOLD analysis project Ga0208168, IMG submission 187643) | Estuarine microbial communities from the Columbia River estuary - metaG 1547A-02 (SPAdes) (version 2) | ecosystem: Environmental > Aquatic > Marine > Intertidal zone > Estuary | place...
GGCCATTGGAACTTTCATTCCAGTCTCGGCTAAAGCTTTCTTGAAGCGATCGATGTGGGTGCGTCGTGCACCTTCATCACTTCCAAAGGGAATTAAGTCATCATCATGGAAAGTCACGCCATAGGCGCCACGCGCAGCTAACTCATTGACCGTGCGAACTGGATCAAGTGCTCCTCTGGTTGCGTCTCCGAAAGGGTCACGTGCCTGCCAGCCAACGGTCCAGAGACCAAAAGTGAACTTATCTGCAGGAGTAGGTGTTAATGACATAGAGAAAAGCCTTTCATATGCGCTCGTTTTGGAACATCGCTAACTTACCTCTAATCTAGACCTCTATCTAGATGAAGCTGCAAGGTTTTTTATCTAGGTTAGCGGGAGTGGTGAAATGGCAGACACGCAGGTCTTAGGAACCTGTGTCTTCGGACGTGAGGGTTCAAGTCCCTTCTCCCGCACACAGGTATCACAAAGATAAGAAAGTAAACTCTTCTCATGGCCAAACAATCGCCTGCACGTACCAAGATGTTGGCATCCCAAGCTAAAAAAGCTGCTGCCGAACGCCGTGCCGAGAAGGCAAAAAGTGAATCTGTAACTACCCCAGCCCAAGAAGATAGCGATAAATACTCAGAGCTAGATGGCAACTGGGTTGCAATTGGATTAGCAGCACCAGCCCGTCGTGCATTAATCGATGATGGTCTGTTTTCCGTTAGCGATCTGCGCAAGACATCACTTGCAGCGCTCAAAGAACTCCATGGCATGGGGCCAAATGCAATTAGAGTATTAGTAGCAGAGATGAAAAAGGCTGATCTATCTTTTAGAAAATAGATTAAGCGTTTTTAACTGCAGCAAAGCCCAACTTAACATCATTTTTAATATCTTCGATATTTTCTAGGCCAATACTCAAGCGCACCATTCCAGGAGTTATTCCCGCTTTTAACTGCTCATCTGGACTGAGCTGGGCATGAGTTGTTGATGCGGGATGAATTACTAAAGAGCGGACATCACCAATGTTTGCAACGTGGCTAAATAGTTTCAATCCTTCAACAAATTTACGACCAGCAGTTGCTCCACCCTTTAACTCAAATGCAAAGACGGCGCCTGCTCCCTTAGGCGCATATTTCTTTGCCGTTGCATACCAAGGAGATGATGGGAGTCCTGCATAACTCACATGCGCAACTTCAGGCTGCTTTTCTAGCCATTCGGCCAACGCTTGTGCATTGAGCAAGTGTCGATCCATACGCAGATTGAGTGTCTCTAAGCCTTGTGCAAGTAACCAGGCGTTAAATGGTGAGACTGAAGAACCAAAGTCACGTAGTAGTTGCAGACGAGCTTTGAAAATGTAGGCAAGGTTTGCACCAAAATCGCCACCAACGCCAAGAGTTTTTGCATAAACCATGTTGTTATAACTTGGATCAGGTTCATTAAAGCCCGGAAACTTCTTGGGATTCTTAGCGAAATCAAAGTTTCCAGAGTCAACGATTGCTCCAACCATTGCATTGCCATGGCCTGAAAGGAACTTGGTCGCTGAGTGCACGATGATGTCGACGCCATGATCAAATGGGCGGGTTACATAAGGCGTTGCAATGGTGTTATCAACTATCCATGGCACACCGGCCTCATGGGCCACCTCTGCAATGCTCCCAAGATCTAGCACTGTACCTAATGGATTTGAAATGCCCTCACCAAAGAAGGCTTTGGTGTTGGGCTTAACTGCTGCCCGCCATGCATCCATATTGCCCGTGTCATTAACAAAAGTAACTTCAATACCAAATTTTGGAAGTGTGTAGTTAAAGAGGTTGAACGTTCCACCATAAACATTTGAACTTGACACCACATGGTCGCCAGCTTGGGCAACGTTCATTATTGCAAGGGTTGTTGCTGCCATTCCAGATGAAACTAGGAGCGCGGCAACGCCACCTTCAAGTGTTGCAATCCGCTTTTCAACCGCATCCTGAGTTGGATTGTTAATGCGTGTGTAAACATTTCCAGCTTCTGCAATTCCGAAGAGGTTAGCCGCATGTTGTGTATCTCGAAATTGATAGGCAGTAGTTTGATAAATCGGAAGAGATCGAGATCCCGTATCTGAATCAGGGTTTTGACCTGCATGGATTTGTTGGGTTTCAAAAGACCATTCACTATTTTCGCTCATGCGAATTACTCTTCACCCTTTACAGGGCTTTTGCAAGCACCTAGGAATCTAATTAATTACGGCGTAAGCAACGAGAATGAGCCCAAGAACCATGCATACGGCCTGAGCGGCTTTGCTTTCTAATTTCTTAGCAAGGGCTGGTATCCACGTGACTGCGAGTAAAAGCGCTCCGGGAATAACAATGCTCAAACTACTTGTCACTACGCCACTTTGATCGCTTTGATATCGCAAGTTAATAAGACCAATTGCGATGAGCAGATATCCGCCCATTCTGTAGTTATTAATAAGGCTACTTTTCACTGCTATTCCCTCCTTAAAAATAGAAATGGGGTGTCGATTTCTCGACACCCCATCTTTAATCTATTTAATTAGTGATCTTCCTTCATGCCTTCAGCCATTGACTTCATGCGTGCGATCTTGAGAATTGTAAGACCGAATACGCACTTAGCAAGAACGTCAGCAACTGTGTAACCTACTTGAACAGTTACGAATGATGACGATGATGCATCACCAACGATGTTGAAGATGTAGGCAATTGGGTAAACGCCCCATGTAGCGATCAATAGAAGACGCAAGCGACCAACGGTCTCTGCAACTCCTGCTGGTTGACGCTCAAGTGACTTACCAAGCTCTACGAACAATACGTAAAGAATGTAAATGAATGGAATTGTTGATAGAACACCGTACATAACCTGTGTGTTCTGATCGCTTGAAATTTCACCTGGGTATCCAAGCGCGATCATCGCAGCTGAAGCTGGGACCAAGCGCGTGATGAGAGAACGTGAAACTTCCTTGGCTAGTGCAAGTACTGCAACTACTTCAACTAGAAGTAGAGGTACTGTGAGTAGCCAGTCAACGTAACGGTATGCCTCATTGAATGAGTTTTGAGATCCGTCTAGAAGTACTTTTCCACCTTCTGATGCATGCTTGAATGAATCAAAAATGCGTAGGTAGTGGTATCCAGCGATGAATGTCACCATTGATGACATCACTAGTGCATTGCGGTACTTAGCTAATACGCGCTGTTGTGAAACGAGCGTATAGATTGTGCATGCGAGCATCGAAACAAGGCCAAACGAGAATACGTTATAGACCAGGTTCCATTGGTTGCTGTCTAGTTGCATTGAAATATGCCTCCGGGAGGTTTAAGTTTTTAGGTGTCTGATGGCACCTAAAGCCAGTGCATTGAGGACCTCGAGGCGCCTCACTGCGCGTGGTAGATACAATTATGCGTGAACCCAGAGGAAAAAACAGGTCAAATCCCAAAAAGTTCTCAGATATTTAAAACTTTTTCGGCCTGTGATGGCCTCACCCAAGGCTTATTTTCCGTCCCAGCTAGCCAGTTCAACGGCAAATGGGTCTAAGCCCATAGGGCCGATCTTGAGGGCGTAGGTGTGGAATTTCTTGAGCGAGAAGGCTGATCCAAGGCGGGCCTTGGCATCTTCACGGGCCTTCATCCAAACGCGCTCGCCTACTTTGTAGGAGATAGCTTGGCCAGGCCAGCCCAGGTAACGATCGGTTTCACTGCGTGAATGATCCTCATCCAGAAGTGCTTGCTCATTAAGGAGTTTGCGAGATGACTCGGCGTTCCAGACTTTGCCATCAAAACCGGTGTAGCCAAGGTGCATTCCGATGTCTACGACTATACGTGCAGCACGCAAAGCTTGAGCAGACAAATAACCCATTTCAATTCCTGGCTCATCAAATGCGCCTAACTCATTCATGAAGCGCTCTGCATAGAGCGCCCAGCCTTCACCATAACCACTAATCCAGGCACCATTGATTTGGTAACGTGACAAACGCTCTTTTTCAATTGCAACAGTGGCACATTGCAAGTGATGTCCAGGCACAGCTTCGTGATACCAAGTTGAAACTAAGTGCCAACTACTTGCTTCATCTTTACCCAGCATCGGAATCCAGGTTGTGCCAGGACGTGACAAGTCTTCAGAAGGTGGATTGTAATAAGGAGCAGATGCACTTCCCTCTGGAGCAAGACGAGCTTCACAAATCTTGATGCGATCATCGATTTCAAAGTATTCGCCATCCATACGTGCGATTGCGGCATCAGTGAAATCTTGCAAAAACTTAACAACATTATCTTTGCCCTTGATTACATACTTTGGATCCTTATCAAGGTGATCTGCCACTTCGCGAAGTGTTTTGGCACCAGGCTTAATCTGTTCAGCAATCTCCCACATACGCGCATTTATAGCTTTCAGATCAGCCATTCCCCACTCATAGGTTGCGCGCAGATCTAACTTTGCACCAGTGAAATAACGTGCCCAAACGGCATAACGCTCTGCACCAACTGCATCTTCTGGAGTTGCAATTGGAAGGTATTGATTCTTCAAAAACTCTGCAGTTTCAGCTGCTGCTTTTTCAGCCAACTTTGCATTTTCATGAATAGCTGGATATTTGCCTGCTGCATCAAAGTTTTTAGACATTGCGCTAAAACCACCGTTTGCATAGTTATTGAGTTGTTCAATGACTCCACGAACTTGGCGCTGGGCCGTTGTCTTTCCGCTCTTTGCGACCTCCATGATCGCTCCAGTCCATGACTTATATGCGCCATCAACTGCCGCTAGACGCTTAGCGATATTGTCAAAATCTTTATCCGTGCTCTTTGGCATCAATTCAAAAATTGAGCGCACATTTGATGGAGGGGATGTAAGAACATTCCACAACACAAAAGACTCCTGGCTATCGTGCAGAGCAAGAGATGACTCAAGACGCTCTTGCATAACAGTCTGTGCAATTCGATCAATCTCATCAATGGGCTTTAATGTTAGAAGCTTCTTAAGGGTCTGACGTGTTAAGTCGGCTGAAACTGCTGCACCTGCGATTGAGAAATCATCGAGTTTGTCTTGGTTGAGTCCATTACCCAGATAGGTGCAACCCATGGGGCTCAAGGCTGCTTCATCATCAATGTAGGTGTGGCTGAGTTCGAATATAGGAGATCTAAATGTCATAGGAGATTCTTATCAGCGCTGGGAGTATTTGTCGATAGGTATGCTAACGACATGATTACAACTCAACTACGCGAACTAGGCGTTTATAAGGGCTTTGTCTCTTTAATCTCTGCGCGTTTTATCTCTAACTTTGGTAATGGGTTATCCGATATCGCACTTGCATATGGCGTGCTTAGCCTCAATGGCGCTACTGGAAAAGACTTAAGCATTGTGATGTTTGCCCGTCTGTTTCCCATGATTGCATTGATGCTCTTTGGTGGTGTGATTGGCGATAGATTCAAGCGAAATCGAATTGTTGGCGGTACGGATATGCTCGGTAGCCTTTTTGTTGCCATAAGTGCAGCATCGTTCATCTTTGCTTTTGCCTCTGTACCACTTTTAGTTGTGATGGGCTTTCTATTCGGAATCTTAAATGCAATGTGGTGGCCGGCTATGTTGGGTGTGCTCCCAGCGATAGTTCCAAAAGAAAAACTCAACGATGGCAACGCAGTACTCGGACTCCTCAGCAACTTTGGTTATGTTGTTGGAGCACTCAGTGGAGGCGCCTTGGTAACTCTCTTTGGCTCTGGATGGGCCTTGCTCGTCGATGCACTCTCATTTTTTATCGCCGGTGTTTTAGTCTGGCGTTTAGATATGGCACCTATGGAAAAGCGTGAACGAGCCTCAGTCTTCACAGAGCTCAAATATGGTTGGTTTGAATTCAAATCACGTTCATGGGTGGTAGCTATCGTTGTTGCATTTATTGGAATCAATGCCTGTTTTGAGGCATTGCATCAAGTGTTAGGGCCGCTTGCCTTTAATGAAAACTCTAACGGGCCACGTAACTGGTCTTTCAACTTAGCTGGTCTCACGCTAGGAATGATCTGTGGTGGAGTAATTGCGCTTAAATTTGTAGTAAGTAGACCTATGTTTTTTGCAATCGTCGTGATTGCACTATCGTCGTTATGGAATTTCTCCCTAGCTATGAGTGCACCACTTCTATTGACAATGGGTGGTGCTTTCATTGCCGGAATTGCCCTGGAGGTTCTTATGGTCAACTGGCATACAGCGATGCAGACACACATTCCGGAAGAGTCATTCTCACGAGTAAGTGCCTATGACGCATTTGGGTCTTTTGCCTTAGCCCCACTAGGAGTAGTGGCTGCTGGGCCCCTAGCAATGTACTACGGAGTTCATAACATCTTGTGGGCTACTGGAGGGGTGACTGTGGTGTGTGCACTCTTAGTACTGCTCGTTAGATCAGTACGAAATCTTAAGTTGATTAGCACAGATTAATTCTGGTAGTGGAGCGATCAGAATCGCACTAATAGCCCTAGGCTTAGGAGATGATAGAAAAGCCGATTGCTCCACCAAAACTACGTGGTTGGTTTCATCTCGGTGCAACGCCAATTGTCATCATTGCTTCCTTAATTCTATTTATTTTAAGTAAATCCTCATTGAAATTTGCAGTCGCAATTTATTCACTCACTGCGATCCTGCTCTTTAGTGTCTCTGCGGTCTATCACCGCGTTCCATGGTCGCCTGCGAAGAAAAAGATTTGGCGCAGATTTGACCATGCAAATATCAACTTACTTATAGCCGGTTCATATACTCCCTTTGCAGTCACGCTATTAGAGGGTCGCGATCGCACGATTCTCTTATCGGTTGTATGGGTCGGTGCCGCCGCAGGTGTTGCGATGCGAGTCTTTTGGTTAGGTGCACCTCGCTGGCTCTACGTTGCTAACTACCTGCTTCTGGGCTGGGTAGCCGTTGCATACATGCCACAGATCTACCGTGCAGGTGGTCTTTGGATATTGCTTCCAATCATTATTGGAGGCCTGTTTTATTCTGTGGGGGCGATTTTCTACGCCCTCAAGCGTCCAGGGCGCGATGCAAAGTACTTTGGCTTCCATGAGCTCTTCCATATATTCGTGCTGGCAGCCTGGATTTCGCAGTACATAGCGATTTCGGTGGCGATTTACAGTAAGTAAGGCCGTGCTCTAACCTAAGGCTCTCTTATCAACGAGTTGCGAGGTACGACAATGGCTGAGAAAAACTCCTTCCTTAATTGGGTCGGATTTAAGGGCGAAGAAGAACAAGCGCCTTCATCCGTCGATCGCATTCGCGAACTTGAATCTCAGTTAGCTGATCTCAAATCACGCCGTGACATCACGGGATTGAGTAGAGAAGAGTTTGAAATTCTTGCTACAGAGACTGCGATGTCGATGATCAAGTCGGCGCAAGCTCGTGAGAGCAAGGCGCAATCTATTGCGACTCGATTGATTGCTGAAACTAATCGCACAACAAAAGAAGAGATTGAAGCAGCCGATGCTAAAGCTCGCACTATTTTAAGTGGTGCTGAAACACGTGGGCGCAAATATATTCAAGCTGCTGAATCTGAAGCATCAGACAAGATTGCTGAAGCTGAAGTTGAAGCTGAATCACTTATTGAAAGCAAGAGACGTGAAGCTTCTGCTCTAGCAACTGCAGCACGCCGTGAAGGTGAGCGCATTGTGAGTGAAGCAACTGGAGAAGTTACTAACTATCGCCAATGGCTTTCAAGTGTTATCACTGAGGCAGAGCGCCTATACAAGATTCAGACACAATCACTTGATGCAGCTGAGTCGGCAATTCACCAATCGCGCGCACGTCTTGAGAGCGCATTCACGCGTCTTTCTGATCTACAGCGCAATGTTCTCGAAAACCTTAATTCAGATGACACCATCATCAATACCGGCCCAATCCGTGTTGCTAGTCAGCGCACTAAGCCAGAACTCGCTGCTCCTAAGAAGGCCGCAAAAAAGCCTGTTAAGAAAACCGCTAAGAAAGCAGCTGTAAAGAAATCTGCATCGCGTAAGTAATTAGTTATGTCCACTCCCCGCGGTATTCGCTATATCCCTGCCATTGATGGCTTGCGCGCTGTAGCAGTTATTGCAGTCATGCTCTATCACTTAGGTTTTACATGGATACCGGGTGGCTTTCTTGGCGTGGATCTCTTCTTTGTAATCTCTGGCTATGTAATCACACGCTTGCTTCTAGATTCAATTCAGCGCAGTGGTGGTTTAGATTTGCGTGCATTCTATAAAGCGCGAATTCGCAGATTATTTCCACCGCTTGTCTTCATGATCTTTGTGACAATAATTTATATCAGCATCTGGGCACCAGAGACTATGCGTCGCTTTGTTAGCGATAGTCCCTTTGCACTTTTTGGCGGAATGAACTGGTGGTTAGTTTTTAGACAGACTGACTATTTCGACACTATTTCTCGGCCGCCCTTGCTACAGCACACCTGGTCACTAGGAGTTGAAGCTCAGTTCTATCTAATCTGGCCACTCATTTTGCTTCTCGTTCTGCGCCAATTTGGTAAAGCCAAAATCCCTGGTGCTGCACTCTTTATTGCCGCAATCTCAGGTATTGCCCTTTTACTAGTCTCATATGAGGTTGACGCTGCAAATGTCTCACAAGTAAGCCACGTTTACTTCGGCACGGATACTCACAGTATTGGATTATTTCTAGGTGCTGCTCTTGCTGTGAGTTGGGTTCCTCAGAATCTTCAAGAACAAGTCAATAGACGAGCGCAAGATTTTATTGATGGCATTGGCGTAATCGGATTTCTTGGACTACTGGGAACCTTTTTCTTAATTAATGAAAGCGATCCCACTCTTTATAAATTAGCTTTCCCACTTGCGGGTCTTTTTGGTTGCGCAATTCTGACTAGCATCGTTCATCCAGCTTCACGATTTGCACCAATTCTTAGCAATAAGGTCGCCGTGTGGATTGGTGAGCGCTCTTACGCAATTTACTTATGGCACTGGGTTGTATTTCAAGTAACACGCCCTGCAGTAGATCTTGAAGGATCACCATGGGCCCTATATGCCTTGCGTATCTTGGTTGTGTTTGCTTTGGCTGACATCTCACTGCGCTTGGTCGAGCTCCCCGTTCGAAGCGGACTAGTTGAGTATTGGTTTAAAGGAATGAAATACCGAACAAAGAATGTTCAGCGACGACAAAAGAGCGTGGTTGTAGCTTCAGTACTTCTCTTGATTTTAGGCACCTCATACATCAGCGCTAATGCCATTTCACAAAGTGATAAAGAGATGGCAATTATCAAGCAACAGCTTGAACAACCAATTCAACCAAGTGAGCCAACTGCAACCCAAGAAGGTGGTTTATGGGTTACTGGTGATTCTGTGATTCTGGGAATCCGCTATGAGTTAGATGCTCGAAGTAATATTGCAATTATTAATGCGCGCGTTGGTCGTCAAGCACCTGAACTCATTGAAGTTATGCGAGCTGACAAAGCTAATGCGCTAGATTCAACGGTTATCTTTAATTTAGGAAATAACAACAAATTAACTTCAGATCAAGTATCAGCTGTCTTTGAAGAAGTGAAGAACCAGCCACGAATCATTGTTGTTAACACAGCCGTGCCTAGAGGTTGGCGTGATGAAAACAATGCACTGATTGCCCAATATGCTGCTTTATATGGAGCAACAGTTGTTGATTGGGCCGCTATCTCAGCCGGTCATCCTGAATACTTCGCACCTGATGGCGTGCATTTAGTTCCTGCAGGTGTTCGTGCATATGTTGATGCAATCACTGCAACGCTATAAATAATTAACTTAGGGAAATAAAAAACCCCCGCCGATAAGCGGGGGTCCTTTACTAATTACTTTTTACTTGAACTCACCTGGAATTCCAAAGACTGTTGCAGGTGCTGTTTGTCCATCTGAGTAAACAGAAGACACACGGAACTGAGTCCATCCAGCATCACCGCTCTTTGTAACAGCTTGAGTGAGTTGATCTGCTGGAACAGTTGCGATTGTTGTCCAATCACCAGTTCCATTTGCGCGAATCTCAACGTTATAGCCAGTCAAACCTTCTGTGGCCATAGGTGCTACCCAGCGAAGATTTAAGCCATCCTCGCTCTTGAGTGCAACAAACTTTGATGGAGCTTCAATAGTTCCAACTGCAACCGTTGTTTCTTCTGGTGAAGCTGACTCTGATGGCTCAGCAGATTGAGACATTGAAGGAGTAGGCGCTGCGCCATCATCACTGTCTGTACTTGACTGAGACCAAACAATCATCGCTAACAAAGCAATTCCTACTACAACAGCAAATACAACGCGTCCTGAAGCACCTTGCTTAGGAGCAGCAGTTGGCTTGGCAGCTGCTACAGCTTTAACTGGAGCAACTGGTGTAGCAGCGACTGGACGAGAAGAAGTTACAGTAACTCTTGGTGCAGCTGCTTTCTTTGCACTCTTCTTTACTGGGCGCTTTGCAGCGCTCTTCTTCTTGGCAACCTTCTTTGCAGCAGCTCTCTTAGCTGGTGCTTTCTTCGCAGTTTTCTTAGCAACGCTCTTTTTTACTGCGCGCTTTGCGGTTGTCTTCTTCTTAGCTACAGATTTTTTTGCTACAGCTTTTCTAGCAGGTGCCTTTTTAGCAACCTTCTTCTTTGCTGCGCTCTTCTTCTTTACGGCCACGAGTACTCCTTGGATAGTGGTGCGCACGTCAAAAACGTGCGTCTATAGGGCAAGGTTACCCCAGGCTGCGCAGCATTTGTATGACATGGGGCGCAATTAGGCGCAAAGCTTTTCCGCGATGACTGATGGCATCCTTTTCTTGCGGGCTCATTTGTGCGCTGGAAATACTCATCCCGAGGGGTTGGAAAATAGGGTCATACCCAAAGCCTTCCTGGCCAATTGCTGTATGCAAGATGTGGCCATGGAAAAGACCCTCTTCAACATGGCTGCGACCATCGGGCATTGCCAACGCTGCAACACAGGTGAAATGTGCGCTGCGTTTATCATCCTCAACATCTTTTAATTCGAGCAGAAGCTTCTCTAGGTTCCCTTGATCATTTCCATGAGTGCCGGCCCATCTAGCTGAGTAGATACCTGGATCTCCATTGAGGAAATCAACACACAATCCTGAGTCATCTGAAATTGCTGGTAACCCTGTTGCGCTAGCGGTGTATCTAGCTTTGAGTAAAGCATTTTCTTCAAAAGTAGATCCAGTCTCTTCAACATCAACTAAATCAGCAAACTCATCAACACCTACCAAGTTGATTTCACCTGGTGCTAGGGCATCTAGAATTCTGCGGAACTCAACCAACTTTCCTTTGTTGCGCGTGGCAAGAACTAATCTTTGTTGCACTATTTTGAGAGAACTTCTTTTTGTAGTTTAGTCAATGTTGCACAACCTTCAACAGCTAAATCTAGAAGTTGATCAAGTAATGCGCGATCAAATGGTGCGCCTTCTGCTGTGCCTTGCACCTCAATAAATCGTCCATCTCCTGCAACAACAACATTCATATCTGTTCCAGCGCGCACATCTTCTTCATAGCAAAGATCTAACATTGGCAGGCCATCAATAATTCCAACACTTACAGCAGCAACTGAATCACTCAAAGGATTAGCCGTTGCCTTGATATGACCTTGTGCCTTAGCCCAGGAAATTGCATCTGCAAGTGCAACATAGGCACCTGTTATAGCTGCAGTACGTGTGCCACCATCTGCTTGCAATACATCGCAATCGATAACAATGGTGTTTTCGCCAAGTTCTTTCATATTCACAATTGCACGAAGTGAGCGACCTACGAGACGTGAAATCTCTTGCGTGCGACCACCTAGCTTGCCTTTCACGCTCTCACGATCAGAGCGTGTGTGGGTAGCACGTGGCAGCATCGCATATTCCGAAGTAACCCATCCATTTCCAGAATCCTTTAACCAACGTGGAACTCCTGGAGAAAATGATGCAACACATAGAACACGAGTCTTGCCGAACTCAACTAGAACAGATCCCTCGGCATGGTCAAGCCATCCACGCGTGAACTTTATTTCTCGCAGGTCATTAACTTGTCGTCCATCATTGCGTGCCATGTGTTGCTCCTATGTTTTATAGATCTTGGTGTTCGACGCGGGTTACTTCTGGACCTAGAAAACGTCGAGCTAAGCTTTCAAAAGCTTTGGCATCGCCAGTTGCTAAGAATTTGTGTGTTGGAGAACCGCCGCGTGCATCGCGAAGAAGATTGTTCTCAACTAAGGTGCGATAGAGATCTTTAGCAGTTTCTTCAGCACTTGAAACAAGCGTGACACCTTCACCCATAACATAGGAGATAACTCCAGTTAACAGTGGATAGTGAGTGCAGCCCAAAACTAAAGTATCGACCTTGGCTTCCATAACTGGAGCTAAGTAATCTCGAGCAATTTTAGTAATTTCAGCTCCTGAGGTTTCCCCGCGTTCAACATATTCAACAAAGAGTGGACAGGCAATTGATGTGACGTGTAATTGAGGCGCTGCGGCAAAAGCATCTAAGTAGGCTTTGGAATCAACAGTTGCTCGAGTTCCAATAACTCCGATATGCCCGCTTCTTGATGCAGCAACTGCGCGTCTGACTGCAGGTTGAATCACTTCAATAACTGGCACCTTGTATCGCTCACGAGCATCTCGAAGCATTGCAGCACTTGCTGTGTTGCAGGCAATAACAAGGGCTTTAACACCTTGCTCTACTAAGAAATCTAAAGTTTCTAATGCAAACTCACGCACTTCAGCTAATGGACGCGGACCATAGGGGCCACGTGCGGTATCGCCGATATAGATTGTTGATTCATTTGGAAGTTGATCCAGAATTGCTCTGGCAACGGTAAGCCCACCTACTCCTGAATCGAAGATTCCAATGGGTGCATTACTCACAGGCCAAGCCTACCCTGAGCGTGATGTGAAAACTAAATAGCTTCATCCATAAGCGCAACAATTAAGGATTCTTGCAGCCAACCTAACCAACTATAAACAGCGTAGACCCCGCGCATTGGATCATCTGGTGCCAAGAGTTCTAACTCTTCATGGCTAGTTTGTTCAACTTTTAAACGAACTCCAAGTGCCAAACGAATATCGTTCATAGCTCCTAACCAATCGTTAGCGCCATCATGATCCACTTCAATAATTCCATCGATGGCACTTTTTAATGTTATTCGCATAGACATTGAGTGCTCGTATTTTTTTGCTCTTAAAGTCGATTCGGTATACCTGCGAAACTCTGCAGCATCAACTTGATCTGCATAGGCGTTAGGCAAAAGTCGCAGCAACACTTCATCTTCTGGCGGTGAATCATGAGTTGTGATTCCAACCATTGCAGCTAATGGGTCATCTATATGGTTATCTGTGCGCTCACCGAGTAGTTCAATAATTTGTTCCACTAGATTGATGAGAACTTCACGCTCAGATTCAGAAAACTCGGCCACAAAGGCGTTATCTCCATGGCGATGAAATCCATGTTGTTTATCTGAATCGTGTTCTGTCATATGGCTTGATCACCTCGTTGCAATGTCGCCCACAGTCCAAATTCATGTAGTCGGGCAACATCATGTTCCATTTCTTCACGACTGCCCGTTGAAACAACTGCTTTGCCCTCAGTGTGCACTTGCATCATTAGCTCATGAGCTTTTTCACGAGAATATCCAAAGAGTTCCATCAACACATATGTCACATACGTCATCAGATTAACTGGGTCATCCCAAACAATTGTTATCCAGGGCTTCTCGCTACTAAATATCTCTTTAATAGCTTCTTCTATTTTCTCATCGACTTTAACCATGGTTAGCGAACCACCACTATAAATTCTGGAGTTAGAACCTGTTCATCCTTAGTCGTGATTTGGACTCGCAATTTCGTAACTCCCCTCTTAATCTCAATAATGCTAATTTGAAATTCACCATTGGTTCCAGTGGTTGTTGAAGTACCTATATTTTGCCACTTACCTGCATTAAATTTCTGAAGTACAACTACTTGTCCGGCCAAAACTGGCAATAACGTTCCCTTAACAGTTAAATCCTTACCCGACTTTACTGTTGATGGGCGATCTAGAATTATTCGAGAAAGAAGGACAACCTTTCCTTCATTACTCAATGACTCGGCGCGCTCCCAAGTTCCCTGAGTAGTGAACCTGAAGGATGCACTTGCCCCAATCGTTACAGGAATACTTACTGTTCCATCCACCGCACTAGTCAGTTCAGCGATTAGAGTCCATGAATTTTCATTCATTCGTTTAATTTCAAGGCTCACTGGTATCCCTGCAACAGGCGATTTATCTTTAAGAGTAAGCGCACCGCGCACAGTGAACACTCCCCCATAGAAAGCGCCTTTACTATTAACTTGTTCAACAGTGAGCGTGCTCAAAACAGTGTCAGGAGCAATTGCTTGTGCGACATTTCGCATTGCTGTTGTTGCTGCCGCATCTTCCATGCCAAGTGTCCAGAGTGCTGCGCCACCTAAACGGTATTTGGCCACAAGGTTCATGCGCTCTAGATAACTACGATCATTTTGATACCAAACAGTGCGGTTCACTGTGCAGGCAGTTGCGGCACCTTTGGCTGTTAGCCCATTAAATGTTTGTTGGTAGGAATATGTGGCCTCACTACTTTTCGCATCAAAAGTTGGAACTGCTTGATCGATAACAGCTTTTGCAGCTGCATAATTCATTCTAAATGTTGCAGCTTTTGCTCCAGCTTTTAATCCTGGAGGTGCGGTAGTGGGGCATGTTCCAGTAACGCCAGTTATCCAATCTCGACCATAACCAGGAAGACCAATGAAAACTTTCGAAGCCGGCATAATAGAAATTGCATACTGAAGTGTTTTTTCAGTCCAGCTAATTGGACCAATAGGGCCAGCTTTAGCTACTGAATAGTCATATGTCATGATTCGTAAACGATCAATGCTTGAAGCAATCTCTGCCCATGAATAAACGTAGTAACCCTTTTGTTTTTCAGCTGGGTTAAATGCATATGGAGCAGAAATCGAAAGCAATTTCTGTTGGGCTCGCAAAGCAATACTGAGTTCTTTTACAAATAAAACCCAGTTAGGCGCTGTTTTTGGCCAGGTTGTATTTCCATCAACAAAAGCGAAACCTTCAAAATCTAAGTCAATGCCATCAAAAGAGTACTTATTCACAAGGTCTACTATTGATTTGACAATAGTTGTCCGTACTTCAGGCTTAGCTAAATAGGCAGATAAGACTAATTTATCTGTTCCATCAGTAATTGTTGGAATTAATTTCAAACCACTTTTACGCATTAAACAAATTGTGTTTGCGATGGGCCATGAGGGGTTGGCTGTTGAATAGTCATCTCTGATTACGGTAGGGCTTTTTAAGGTGTACCAGAAAGGCATTACCTCTTTCATTAAATCTTTATTTGTAAACAAATATGAAGAGTTAAGAAGTGCATTGTCTTCAGCCGAATATTCGTTATCTTCACAAGTAACTGGTGAATTGACAGCTGGAGTTGGAAGTGTTGGTAGTTTTTTTATAAATGGCATAACCGTTTTTACGGAGTAATACGGAATCCAACCAGAAACTACTTTGCGAGGTTGATTATCAGCTGCGATTGCATGTGGAGCTAACGAGCTGATCATTAGTAAAGCAAGAGCTATGTAAGAACTACGCCTCATCATCACTTATCTTCTGGCTCGGGCTTTAACCCTGCATAAATCTCTTTGCATGTTGGGCAGATTGGATATTTTTCTGGATCACGAGAGGGAATCCATTTCTTGCCACAAAGGGCTCTGACCGCTTTCCCAGTCACGGCAGATTCTGTGATCTTCTCCTTCTTCACATAATGAGCAAATCGATCATGGCCACCATCATCTTCTTCAAGGTCAGGTCTAGTTAAGAGATCGGTATCAGATTCCGTCTCAATTCCGCGCTTTCTAAAGAGGCCCATGAGGTGGCTAAGAATACCTTTGGTGATGGCAAAACTACCTAGTAGAATTCACAAATGAAGGACTTACTGCGCACACAAGATCTCAGCCGCGATGATGTTGAGCTTTTGCTGGAAACTGCTGCGGCATTTGCCAAAGAGCCACTTCGTTCAAAGAGCGCTTTAGCAAACAAGAGTGTTGCTATCTATATGACTAAGCCTTCAACCCGCACTCGACTTTCCTCTGAGACTGCCATTGCCCATTTAGGTGGCGTTCCGATCTTTATTCGTGGTGATGAACTGCAATTGGGTCGCGGGGAAACAATCGCAGATACTGCAAAAATAATTAGTGGATACTGCAGTGCGCTCATCATTCGCACATTTGCTCAGTCAGATGTTGACGAATTAGGTGCTCATGCATCAATTCCTGTTATCAACGCCTTAACTGATGATGATCACCCAACCCAATTACTTGCCGATTGGTTAACGATTCGCGAAAACTTTGGAAAAGATATTGTAGGTCGCAAATTTGTTTATCTTGGTGATGGAAATAACATGTCACATGCCTGGCTGATTATGGGTGCAATCATGGGTGCGCATGTTGTTGCTGCAACACCAAGCGGTAAGTGGGCACCTGATAAAAAAACTGTTGAGATCGCAAAAAATATCGCAGCAAAAAGTGGTGGAAAAGTTGAAGTAAGTCATGATCCAGAAGCTGCATCTAAAGATGCATCGGTTTTATATACCGATGTTTGGATGTCAATGGGAGATTCTGAAAGTGAACGTGATGAGAAGGTGCTGGCGCTATCACCCTTTGCGGTAACAGAGAATTTATTCTCACTCGCCAAAAAGGATTCAATATTCATGCATTGTTTACCTGCGCATCGAGGTGAAGAGGTTGAGGCATCTGTAATCGATGGCCCACGGTCAGTTATTTGGCGTGAGGCATATCATCGCCGCACAACGATTCAATCGCTCCTTTTCCACCTGACACAGGGTGACTTGAAAGGCAACTAGCACTAGCATTCTGCCCATGCGTGTAGTCGTCCCGAAAGAAATTAAAGATGGTGAGAAGCGCGTGGCGCTTGTCCCCGACGTCATCAATAAGTTAACTCGCCTTGGTTTTGATGTTGTCATCGAATCCGGAGCTGGAAGCCATTCTCAGGCTGTAGATGCTGAATATAAAGCGGCCGGTGCAATGATTTCTGATGGCGAAGTACTGAGTACTGCAGATGCAGTGCTTTCAGTTCAACCGCTAACACCAGCTCAGATGAGTAAATTAAAAAAGGGTGCAATCACCATTTCATTCCTTTCTCCAGTTACTGCAGTTGATTCAATCGATGCTGCAGCATCTGCAGGAGTTACAGCGTTTTCACTTGAACTAGTTCCTCGCATCTCGCGCGCACAATCAATGGACGCACTTACTTCACAAGCCTTGTGTGCTGGATATCGCGCAGTTCTTGTTGGCGCTGAACTATCACCAAGATTTTTCCCACTGCTCATGACAGCTGCAGGAACAGTTACACCAGCACAAGTACT
>Ga0208168_1000249_pt1 | contig 17267 bp, 18 predicted proteins | sample Colrivmet1547A02_FD_187643 | JGI IMG/M metagenome (GOLD analysis project Ga0208168, IMG submission 187643) | Estuarine microbial communities from the Columbia River estuary - metaG 1547A-02 (SPAdes) (version 2) | ecosystem: Environmental > Aquatic > Marine > Intertidal zone > Estuary | place...
TTAAGTGTTATGTGTTAGGTTGTGGTTGTCAAGTATTCCTAGTCCCAAAAACACAACACGAACGGAGGTGGCCAGTGATGAGTACAAAATCGAAAAAATACTTCCTCATTGACGAACTGGTCACCCGAGCCAATGAAGCTCTCCCGAGCGAATTGGCTCTCACCGAGCGAACGGTTCGTTACTACCAATCCAACAACCTCATCGGCAAAGGTCTCAAGATCAGCGAGCTGCCCGAAGAGTTCGGTTCAAAGATTGTTCAACGTGGCAATCAGCGTTACTTCACCCCGGCCGACTGCACCACAGTTGTCGACATTCGTACCGCGCTCGCAAAGGGTGCCTCCATCGATCTATTAGGTGGCGGGCGTACCCAAGTCAACGACGAGCAATACCTCTCGCCGGTCTTGCAGTCCCGGTCAGTTGAGTTTTCGCGCTCGTTTCACGCAAGCGAAATCGTGAGCGACTACGCCACATTGCCCGAAGTTCTTGACGCGTGGTCTTTGCAGTTACGCAGCGACCTCATTCTCAACGGAACTGGCGCACGTCCAAACGTTGACACCATCAGAGAACTACAAAAGTTTGTCAGTCTCAACTTTGCTCCCGAGCAATCGTCGGCAACGTCTGACGAATACGACGATGACGAGCCAGTAACTGGTCGTGTGCGCATCGAAATCGAACTCGTCGATATTGCTGCACCGTTTAGCGGTTTGCTCGTCAATGCATCAAATGCCGAAGTCACTCCTGGTGGCGGAGTTTCGGGCCGTATTTGGGAAGTGTGCGGAGTTGACGAACTCTCACCGCAACGAGCCGATAGCAAGTTGCCGCTCAAGCCGGGACAAGTGGCTTTCACCACAGCCGGACGGGCCGAATCACGCGGTTTTACGGGCGTTGTTCATGCCTATGGCCCCCGCTGGACAAGTCCCGTCGACAAAGAATTTCTCAGCAAGGGCAAGAAGCAAGTACCCATGAATGGCGAAGAACAAACTCTCGTCCGCACATGGGAAAACATTCTGACCATGGCCGACGAATACGGCGACAACCGTCTCGCTGCGCCACTGATTTCATCAGGCCTTTTTGGTTACCCATTTCAAGACTGCGCCGAAACAACTTTCGAGACGATTCTGCGCACACCTACGCGGGTCACGCACGTTCATATACGTACGGTGAGCCGACGTTCATTTGACCAACTTGTCGAGGCACGCAACCGCGTCCTACGCAAGTTGGATATCGCATAACGCGCTAGCCCATATCTGTCGTCGGGGAACCTTCACCCAGCCCCCTGCAATAGTTATATACCCCCCAACCGCTTCATCCGAAGCCCCGACCGAAAGAGAGCCACCACCCTGAAACCGACCAACAAAAAACTTGAAGTATCTGACGACACCACACCAAAACAAGGAGACACCGATATGACCTACGAGACCCCGAACAAGAGTGAGACGATGACACCGTCAGAGATCAACCAATACTTCAAGGAATTTTTATTGGCTCTAGACCGCAAGGTTCAGAAGATCTCCGGTTTCCGGTTGGCCGAAGCTGACGACTTCAAACAATATTGTGCGTGCTGGCTGCTTGAGCGCCCGGCATTGATGAGCAAGTACAAGCCGCACGTTCTTGCATCGGTCGTGGCGAGTCAGCGTTCGGTCGATTTCATTCGACAGATGAGTCGTCAAGTGCCGCAAGGCCGTTACGTCAAAGATGTTGACGCTCGTGACCGCAAAGCAATCCAGTATCTGGACAATGTCTTGCAAGGCGAAGAGGGCAAAGCGCGTCACGAACAGTTTCTAGCTAGCAAAGAAGACATTGAATCGGATGTTGTCAACAACCTCGTTCTTGGTTCGTTACTCAAAGCCATGACACCACGCCAACAGCAGGTGTACTTGCTTGTTGAAGTTGAAGGCCACAAAGTTGTTGAGGCCGCTGATGAACTTGGACTCAAGCGTGAAATGGCCCAGAGAGAATTGGGTAAGGCCCGCAAAGTCGTTGCCGAACTTCGAGAAGAGTTCGGCAACTGACACATTCGGTAACTGAGACAGGGGAACTATACGTCACCCCTTATTTATAATTATTTGACCACAAAGAACAACAAACACAACCAAAACCAAACAGAGGAGCTACATGGAATTATCCAAAGAACATCAGAATTACGTCATCACCTTCGAGACTGCAGTGCAGCGCCTCGTGATGAACATGGGGGACATTCATCGCTCAGCGCGCATGGACGTCGTCCGGTACATCACTGAATGGCTCTTACGCCGTCCGCAGTATTTCACCAGCCATACACCGTTGCACTTGGCTCGTGCAGTCACCCGCACCCGCGCTATCGACTACATCCGTCAACAAGCTCGCCAATCGGCCGAGCGCACTTGGAACGATATTGACCAGCGTTTTGTCGGCAACGTCGCACTTGACGAGATGATGATTCAGATCAGCTCCAGCGATGCCAGCGCATACGAAGAAGCATTAAACCCCGAATCAATTTTCTTCACCAAATTGAGTCGCGAGATCATTGATCAGGCACTCATCAAACACCTCACCAAAAAGCAATACGACGTCTTCACCATGCGTGCGTTCGAAGACTTCAATGTGAACGAAATTGCGGCGCTCACGCGCAGTAAGCATTACAACGTGTCGCGTCTGTACACCGAGGCCCAAAAGCGTCTCCGTAAGGTCTACGTCGCGAACCCCGCGGAGTTGGGTCTCTGACCCAACTCCCCCAGCGTGTGACCCTTGTTCGCCGCCACATTTGGTATTCAACACGTTTGGGGTATATAAGCCGTAGGCTGGTCAACCTTACAGAGCAGGAGAAACGCTCATGGATACATCAACCAGCGTGGACACCGGCTTTGCCGATTTAGGACTACGTCCAGAGATACTTAAGGCCTTGGCAGGCCTTGGCTACGAGGAACCGACGCCTATTCAACGCGAGGCCATTCCCCACATGATCAGCGGCAAAGACCTTTTAGGTCAAGCCGCAACCGGTACCGGTAAAACAGCAGCGTTCGCGTTGCCGATTTTGCAATTACTCGACATGAATAACGATCGACCATCGCCCGTGGCGTTGGTTCTCGTGCCAACCCGCGAACTTGCCATGCAAGTTTCAGAGGCCATCTATAAGTACGGACACGATCTTCGTGCTCGTTGCGTTCCGATTTACGGTGGCCAGCCCATCGGACGACAGATCGATGCATTGAGTCGCGGTACCCACGTTGTGGTGGCAACACCAGGACGTGCGCTTGATCACATTCGCAAGAAGACGCTCAAGCTTGAGAACATCCAAATGGTGGTTCTTGACGAGGCCGACGAAATGCTCGACATGGGTTTCGCCGAAGATCTCGAAGCAATTCTTGAATCAACTCCGAAAGAACGCCAGACGGTTTTGTTCTCGGCAACAATGCCACCACGTATTGATGCCATTGCTCGTCGTCATCAGCGCGATCCAATTCGTATCACGATTCAGCGTTCAACAACTGAAGCTGGTACTTCGCCATTGGTGAAGCAGTCGGCCTACATGATTCCGCGTCACCATAAGGCTGCAGCTCTTGGCCGCATCCTTGACATCGAGGCACCAGAAGCAGCCATTGTTTTCTGTCGTACTCGTGGCGAAGTTGATCAACTCACCGAAACGCTGAATGGTCGCGGTTACCGTGCCGAAGCGCTGCACGGTGGAATGGATCAAGAACAGCGTGATCGCGTGATGGGTCGTTTCCGTTCGGGCGTTGCTGAGTTGCTCATTGCAACCGACGTCGCTGCTCGTGGTCTTGACATTGATCACCTCACCCATGTTGTCAACTACGACGTGCCTTCAGCTCCCGAGTCGTACGTGCACCGTATTGGACGCGTCGGTCGCGCCGGACGCGAAGGCGTCGCAATTACTTTGGCCGAACCTCGTGAACAGCGCATGTTACAAAACATTGAGCGCCTGACCAAGATCAAGATCGCGTTTGAAAAGGTGCCTTCGGTCGAAGCGCTGCGTGCTCGTCAGATGGAACTCACTACCGAGACTTTGCGCGAAGCACTGGCCGGCGAGACCCAAGAGCGATTTGAATCAGTCTTGACCGACCTGTTGCAAGAATTCAATATCGAACAAATTGCACTCGCAGCCATCAAGCTCACACATGATGCCGAACAGTCGTCGCTTGACGAAGTTGACATTCCCGACTTGTCAAACGGTGATCCTCGTGATCGTCGTGATCGCGGCGACCGTCGTGATGGACGAGATGGTCGTGACGGTCGACGTGATGATCGTCGCGGTGACAGCCGCGGAGACAGTCGTGGCGATAGCCGTGAACGTTTCGATCGCAGTGGCAGCAATGACCGCAGCAGTCGTTTCGGCCGCGACGAACGCCCCGACCGTGGTGGACGTTTCGAACGTGGACCGGCTCGTGGACGCGGATCAGGCCCGACCGCCAAGTTGTATGTCGGTCTCGGCCGCAAAGCTGGCATCCGTCCCCAAGACTTGGTTGGAGCAATTGCTAACGAAAGTGGCATCTCTGGTCGCGACATCGGTGACATCAAAGTTTCCGATCAGTTCTCGATCGTCGAAGTTCCGGGCAACGAGATGGATAACATCTTGAACACCATGAAGAACGTCAGCATCCGCGGCAAAAAAGCCAACGTCCGTCTGTATCGAGATGAACGCTGAAATAGCCCACAACCGTTACGTCTTGTTCACTACTTTTCGCAAAAGCGGAGTGGCTGTCAAGACGGCGGTGTGGATTGCCCCGTTCGGCGACAACGAAGCTTGCTTCACCGTTGGTGGTGACTCCGGCAAAGTCAAACGGCTACGCAATAACCCAAACGCCACGTTGCAACAGTGCGACGTTCGAGGTCGCGTTGTCGCTGGCACTCCAGTCGTTGAAGCAACTGCACGAGTTGTCACTGGTGCTGATTGCGAACCAGTCAACGTGGCAATGCGCAACAAGTACAAGATTCAATTTCGAATGTTGGAATGGTCGAGTGCGATCACCTCAAAGATCAAGCGTCAGTCCGTTGCTGACGCTGCGGTCATTGTCACTTTCAAATAGTCGCTACTTCCGCGTATACGCGAGCCGATTCTTCAACAGTGATTCGATGGAGTCTTGCGACGTCGCGCTTTGTAAACGAACCGCCGCTGTACCCGCCTGCTAACACCCAGACGGTTGGCAACTCGTGTGACTTGGCCCATTCAAAAACCATGGCTTCGCGTTGACGAATGACACGGTCGGTGATTCCGGTTACGCCACCGGCCTTCTCATGTGGATCCATGCCCGCGTTATAGATCACGAGATCAATTGATTGCGGGTCGGCGATCTCCGCGAGACTGTTCTTGATCGTGTCCAGGTATTCACTTGCTCCAACAATCTTCAATTGGGCAAATGACGAATTGTGATACTGATCAAATGACGACACCGAAACGTCAACCTGTTCAATGCCATCAATATTTTGGTCACGCAACAGACCAATCAGTTCTTTGGTTCCACCACCACAGTGCGCGTCAAGATCAAGAATCAAAACGCGCTTCGCGCCGAGTGACAATGCGCGACGGGCCCCAATGACCAAACCATTGAATGTGCAATAGCCCGAACCACGATCGTACTTTGCGTGATGCAATCCGCTTGATAATGATCCCGCACATCCACCATTTTCAAGAACAGTTTCAACTGCTCGCAAAACCCCACCTGTTGATGCAAGTACTGAAGTAGCTGACTCGTCGTCACCCGAGAACTGGCCGCCGTGACCATTCAGAACTTCATCGACGTAGTGCTCATCGTGGACTGACACGATGTCGCCTCGATTCGCCGGGCTTGGACTCACCATGATCGTCCCAGTAATTGGGCTCTCATTGAGCAACTTGGCTAATTCGTGGGCTTTGCCGATGGTGTCGAATGCGCCATCGACGACGAAATCATCTGAATAGAAAATAGAGACAGGTTGGTTCATGGGCGTACCTTTCACATCCGGCAAGCGGAAGAGAGTGATGAGAAGAAATCTCAATAACTAAACGATGAAAGGTCCAAAAAATGTGCGGTTGGTTTCCTGCAATTTCTCGTCACGACGCGCACATTTTGTGGCGCAATGATCGTTCAGGTTTGTAACGACAAACACACACGACAGACATGGAGCCCACATGAACAAGTCAGCATTCACACCCAATCGCCCATTGCACATTCTCGATATCGACAATGTTCTCGGTGACCCCATGGCCACCGACCTCAATCTCATTAATCAATGCCTTGGCGACTATCGCTCACAAACTGGATACCGCACCGGCGACCATGTCGTCGTCGGTACAGGCTGTAACGCGCTTCATGTCTACGCCGTGCAATCGTGCTGGCCTGCAGTGCAATATGTGCGCAGACCCGGACCAGACGGTGCCGATCACGCGCTCATCGAGCAGGCGTTAATCGCCCTCGAGCGAGGGCGATACAGCCACTTCATTTTAGGTTCGGGCGACGGCCGATTTGCTGAACTCGTCGACACGATCACTGCCAAGGGATTCCCCGTCGTTGTGGCTTCTCGTCCCAGCGCGTTGTCGTGGAAACTGCGTCAACGGGCTGGACACAATCTGATCTATTTGCCCGAAAATGAAGGGGTTTTGGGCATGGTCTAGAACAAGCCTGAGAACTGGCGAGCCATCGGTCGCCAATTGTTAACGGCGTGTTGACTTTTTGTTTTCGTTGGCACAGGCAATGCTCAACTGCGACTAAGGTTTCAGTGTCGGCCGACCCTAGGCCGACCTTGAGGGAGGAATATATGAAAAGGATGACCAAGGGCAAATTTGTCCCAGTTCTGCTGACTGCAGCACTCGGTTTCGGTCTCGTGGCATGTGGTGGCGATGATTCGTCAACTAGCACCGAAGCACCAACCAACTCAGAAGCACCAGAAGGCTCAGAAGCACCTGAGGGTACTGACGCTCCTGCAGAAGGCGCCACTATGGCGAACTTCACCGCATGGGCGGACATACCCGACAGCGGCACAGAAAGCCCAGTCGTTGACTGCGCACCCGAAGAAGGCCCGTTGAAGGCTGCTTGGGTGTACGTCGGACCGACCAACGATGGTGGCTGGACCCAGACTCACGACGAAGGCCGTCTTGCTGCGCAAGAAGCCCTCGGTGACGCTGTTGAGACCACCTACAAAGAGAACGTTCCCGAAGGTCCTCAGGTCGTTCAGACCGTCGAAGACCTCATCGCTGACGGCAACACTGTCATTTTCGGAACCTCGTTCGGATTCCAGGATGCATTCGTCGAACTCGCTGCGGCTCACCCCGACGTGTGTTTCGAGTTCGCAACCGGATACTTGAGCGCTCCTAACTTGTCACAGTTCTACGGTGCAGCCGAAGACACTGACTACCTCGCAGGTATGGCTGCTGGTGCCGCTTCGGCAACCGGCAAACTTGCTTACCTCGCTTCATTCCCGATCCCCGAAGTTGTACGTGGAGTGAACGCCTGGACCCTTGGTGCTCAGGCCACAAACCCCGCCGCCACCGTCAAGGTTGTTTGGTTGAACACTTGGTTCGACCCCGCTGCCGAGCGTAAGGCTGCCGAAGCACTCATCGCCGAAGGCTATGAAGTCCTCGGTATGAAGGGCATCGACTCTCCTTCAACTGGTGACGCCGCTTTGGCTGCTGGAATTCCGTGGGCTGGCTACAACCGTGACAACAGCGCCAACTATGGCGATGTTTGGTTGACGGCTTCGTCGTACCACTGGGAGGTCTACTTGACCCCACGCCTTCAGCAGATTCTTGATGGCACCTGGACTGCCGGTAACTACTACGGCAACCTGAGCGACGGATTCGTCACTTTGGCATCGTTCGGCGACTTGGTCAGCGAAGAAACTCGTGCCCTCATTGAAGCCAAGGCCGAAGAATTGGCCGCCGCGACAGGTAGCCAGTTCACCGGACCCATCACCGACAATCAGGGCAATGAAGTTCTTGCCGACGGCGTGGCGCACACCTTTGGTGAGCTCATGTCCATGAGCTACCTCGTTGCGGGTGTTGACGGCGAAATTCCCGCCAGCTGACTTTCAGCACAATTAAGTATTGCCGGAAGGGGGCGGGCTATATAGCCCGCCCCCTTTCTCATCTAATGTCGTATTGGTCCACAGGCGTATTGGTCCATATACGTACTGGTCCACGGGGAAGGAATGACATGGGGCTCGAAACGGCCGTCAAAATGACGGGAATAGTCAAAAAGTTCCCGGGGGTCGTCGCCAACGATCATGTCAATCTCGAGATCAACTTTGGTGAGGTCCACGCTCTTCTCGGAGAAAACGGTGCGGGCAAATCAACCTTGTCGAATATTCTCACCGGTCTTTATCGCCAAGATGACGGAATCGTTGAAGTCGGTGGCACCAAAGTTGAGTTCAACTCTCCTCGTGACGCCCTGAATGCCGGCATCGGAATGGTGCACCAACACTTCCGCCTCGTTTCCACTTTCACTGTTGCCGAGAATGTTGTACTCGGTGAATCCGACTCATCACTATTCATGGATCAAAAGGCAGTTGCCGCTCGAGTGAAAGAACTCAGCGATCGCTACGGACTCGCGGTTGATCCGAGTGCGCGTATTTGGCAACTCAGTGTTGGTGAGCAACAACGCGTTGAAATTTTGAAAGTTCTCTATCGCGGTGCACGAGTTCTCATTCTTGACGAACCAACCGCAGTGTTGACACCTATTGAAACGACTGAACTCTTTAAGACTTTGCGCGCTATGGTCGCCGAGGGTCGAACTGTCATTTTCATTTCTCACAAACTTGACGAAGTGATGGCAGTCAGCGATCGCGTGACTGTCTTACGTGGTGGACGCAACGTCGGAACCGTCAACACCCGCGAATCGTCAACTCGTGATCTCGCAAGTTTGATGGTTGGCCGATCTGTCGAATTCACGCGCGTGCAACGTGTTGTTCCTGCCGAAACTCGATTAATTGTTCTGAATGTCTCTGATATCAGTGCTCGTGACGATCGTGGTGGAATTGCCTTGCAATCAGTCTCGCTGACCGTCGGTCGCGGCGAGATTGTTGGAATTGCTGGAGTTGCCGGCAATGGTCAACGCGAACTTGCCGAAGTCATTTCTGGGATGCGATCAATGACATCAGGATCAATTTCAGTACAAGGCGAAAACGTCCAATCAGGCAAGGCCCGTTCAGCAATCGCCAAAGGTATTGCCCATGTGCCCGAAGATCGTTTACACACCGGACTTGCATCAAGTCATTCAGTTGAAGACAATCTCGCCCTCAAGAACTACCGCACCATGTCGCGCTTTCGAATCTTGAAGCGCAAGTCAATTCGCGCTCAATCAACTGATTTGATTGAGCGTTACGACATCAAAACTCCCGGCTCTCAGACGCCCGTGCGGCTGCTTTCTGGCGGCAACGTGCAAAAGGTTTTGTTGGCGCGCGAGTTTTCGGCGTTACCAAAAGTGCTCATCGCAGCGTCACCAACCCGTGGGCTTGATGTTGGAGCAATTGAAACGGTGCGCGAGCGCCTAGTACAGGCCGCCGACAACGGTGTAGGAGTTTTGCTGATCAGCGAAGACCTCGACGAAATCATGTCGCTAGCCGATCGCATTTTGGTGATGTATGAAGGACGCATTGTTGATGAAGTTCCAGCTGATGGCGCTGACCGCGAAAGAATCGGTCTCACTATGGGAGGAATCAAGGTATGAAATCTCCAATCAGACTTGAACGACGCCTCGAACAACCCAAGTGGCTGAATTGGGCTATCCCAGTGATCTCGTTAGTCGCGGCATTGATTCTTGGTGCGATCGTTCTCTTCGCAACTGGCAAAAACCCTTGGGATGTTTACTTCCGAATTTTCGAACGTGGCTTTGCTGGTACTCGTGCTCTTTCAGGATCACTGAAGACAGCAACGCCACTCGCATTTACTGGCCTATGTGCTGCTGTCGCCTTCCGGATGGGCCTCATCAATATCGGTGGCGAAGGTCAGTTGTACATGGGAGCAGTTGGTGCGGCTGGTATGGGAATTGCACTCGATGGCCAACCAACCGGAGTTGTCGTCATCGCGATGTGCCTAGCCGGCATGTTGTGTGGTGGCTTGTATGCCGCAATCGTCGGAGTGTTACGCGCCAAATTCAACACCAACGAAATCATTACCTCGTTGATGCTGAACTACATCGCCGGTATTTTCTTGAGTTACTTGATTTACAACTCAACGTCGTACTGGCGCGATCCGGTCTCGAAAAACTTCCCTGCCGGTAAGCCAATTGCCGATCGTGCTGAATGGAACTTCTTTGAATTCGCCGGCGTCAAAATTCCTTTGGCGTTTTTCGTTGCGATTATCGCGGCGATTGCAGTGTGGGTTCTCTATAAGCGAACTCGCTTTGGTTTCGAAGTGGGCGTCATTGCTGACTCACCAAAGGCCGCTCGCTATGCAGGTATTCGAACATCAACCACCATCATTCTTGTGCTTGCACTTTCTGGAGCACTCGCCGGACTCGGAGGTGCCGCCGATGTCGGAAACTTCCGTCAGCTTCTTGACGCAAAAGGTCTTCAAATGTCGGGCTATGGCTACACCGGTATTGTTGTTGCGGCTCTCGCTCGACTCAACCCTCTGTCAACGATTGTTGTCGCCGTTTTAATTGGTGGCCTCACCAATGCTGGATACGCATTACAAGGTCCCGACTTCCCGAGCGGACTCGTCGGAACATTGCAAGGATTGATTCTCTTTACCGCTGTGGCTGGAGAAATCTTGATCAAATATCGCATTAAGGCCAACCGGCGAGTTACAACGGCGGTGGCGGCGTGAACAGCAACATCCTCGTCATCATTATCGCATCAGCGATTTTCTACGGAACGCCGTTGTTTTTCGCAGCTCTCGGCGGAATCTTTACCGAACGAAGCGGTGTCCTGAACCTTGGAGTCGAAGGCACCATGTTGCTCGGTGGTGTGAGCGGTGCGTGGGCTTCACAACATGTGGGTGGCAGCGCGTGGTTTACAGTTTTGATGTCAATCGTGATTGGCATGATTGCTGGTGGAATTACGTCGGCGTTACTCGCGTTCTTATGCGTGACGCTGAAGACAAATCAAACAGTCGCCGGATTGGCCATCACCATTTTTGCTGGCACAGTCGGGTTGTCGAGCTACTTCGCCAATATTTGGGGGGTTTCCAAGAATCCAGTTCCACGGCAGATCCGTCGACTTGATGTCTTCGGATTGGCCGACACACCGATTGTTGGGCCGATCATTTTTAATCAAACGATTCTCACCTACGTTTCGTGGGTACTGGTCGTTCTAGCGACGGTTTATCTCTTCCGTACACGATTCGGACTGCAACTGCGCGCTGTTGGCGAATCTCCGCAAACAGCTGACGCCATGGGTATCAACGTCGTCAAGTACCGCTACGTGCACACCATCTTGGGTGGCGCACTAGCCGGTATCGGTGGAGTGTTCTACAGCCTCGCAATTGTGCCCACGTGGGTTGATGGAATGACCAAGGGTGCTGGTTGGATTGCCATTGCGCTTGTTATCTTCGGATTCTGGCGACCAAGCCTCACTCTGCTCGGCGCATATCTGTTCGGTGCGTTGCAGTCACTCGGCAGCACATTGAAAGCTCGCAGCGTCAACATCAGCGGCGACATCCTTGATGCTCTGCCCTTTGTCATGACCATTGTGGTCCTTGTTCTCGTCTCGAGTCGGTTTGCCCATCGCAAACTAGGAGCACCAGCAGCACTCGGTGTGCCCTACGAGCGAGAAGAGCGATGACATCAATATCTAACGTTTCCCCCGAACTCAAACATGTTTGGCACCCGATCGGGAGAATCGATTCATTTTCTGACACCCCGACACGCATTGAATTAGTTGGCGATCCATACGTCGTTGTTCGACTCGATGGGCAAGTCAAAGTCTTCGCCGATGTCTGTCCACATCGTTACGCGCGTCTCTCTGACGGAATCGTTGTTGGGTCAAATATTCAGTGCCCGTATCACGGTTGGCAGTTCGGCGCTAACGGGAAGTGCGCCCATGTGCCCTCGCTCGGTGCCGATGCAACGCTGCCTCCTGCACAACTCACTGCACCATTCATTCAAGAAAAGTACGACTTGATCTGGGTGTCACCACTTGAACCCATCACCGACATTCTGGAAATCCCTGAATGGGATGATGAGTCACTCGCACATGTCTGGATGCCACCGGTCGATTTCAAAGCTGGTGCAGCACAAGCCGTTGACAACTTCCTCGACTTCTCCCACTTTCCATTTGTTCATGCCGGAACATTTGGTTCGGACAAAGATTTACTTGTCACCGACTACACCACCGAACGTGGCGAAGACGGTTGGGGTTTTGTTGTCAAGTACCCACACCTCATTGAAAATCACGAAGACCCATTAGTCGCAACCGGCGAACACCCTCTAGTTCAAGAGCGTTTCATGCGTTATGACTACCGAGTTCCGTTCACCGCCAATTTGCGTCTCGAGATTCCGACAACCGGAATGATCAATGCAATTGTCTTTTGGTGTCAGCCCGTCAACGCCGACACCACCCGTGCACACATCGTGATGATTCGCAACGATTGCCACACGCCCGAAGATTTTCAAGCTGCGATTGATTATGAAAATCGCATCTTTGTTGAAGACCTCAAGGTCATTGAATATTTAGCCGACAAAACTGTTCCGCTTGATCGTGGCCAGGTTCATATCCGGTCAGATCGCCATACGGTTGAGTTCAGACGTATCTTGCTGAAATTACTCAATGAGAACTATGAGTCAATTCAACGCTGACTATTACAAACGTTTCTATGGTCGCGGCGGGGTTCACGACAAGCGTCGCATCGCCCAACTCGGATCTGCCGTACACAACATGTGCGCGTGGTGGGGTGTCGCACCTAAGTCGGTTCTTGACATTGGCGCCGGACCTGGGCTGTGGCGCGACTGGTATCGAGAAAACTTTCCCAATGTCCGCGTCACTTCAACCGATGTCAGCGAGTACGCATGTGCGAAGTTTGGCCATGAGCACCGCGATATCTCTCAATGGACTCCTCCGCGACCATTTGACTTAGTGATCTGCCACGGCGTGTTGCAGTACCCCGACGACGATGCAGTTGAGAGTGCAATACAAAACATTGCCGCCGCAACTCGCCATGTTTTGTATCTAGAAATTCCGACCTTGCTCGACTTCCATACAATCGTTGATGCATCATCAACCGATATGGAAGTTCATCAACGACCTGGTGATTGGTATCGCGAATTACTCGATCCGCATTTTGTACAAGCTGGGTCTGGGCTTTGGGTTCGTCGTGGTGGCAATGTGCTGCTCTACGAACTTGAAGGCACGCGTTAACGATTACGCAGTCGTTGACGTGCGTACCGGTCGCGACCAACCAGGATCATCGGTACGAGTCGGTGATGGCCATCGACCCTCGCCCATTTCAACCATGCCGTGTGGTGCCCCGTATTCGGCTAACAGTTCTAGATACGGAACCGCGTCAAATGCTTCGGGGCCACGTACACCTGAATGCTTCCAAGTTCCGCGGGCAATCAATTCAAGAGCAACCACTGGACAAATGGCGGTTTGCCACAACACTGCCTGACAACCCCAATCCCCCATTGTTTGCTGATTATCGACGACGTGATACAGATACACCTCGCGTGGCTTGCCATCTTTGGTGCCTTTGACCCAAGTACCAGCACACGTTTTGCCAGTCATGAGGTGACCGAGTTTTGCCGGGTTTGGCAATACAGCGGCCAGCACATCACGGGGTGCAACTCGTACATCGCCAACTTGAATCTTCTCGGCCGCATCAAGTCCGAGATAAGCAAATGTTTTCAACCAGTTGATGAAGTCGGTACCTAAACCGTATTTGAACGTCACGCGATTGCACTCAATCTCACGGGGCATCAACAACACTTCTTCGTGTTCAACGTTCACACATTCAATGGGACCAATACCTTCAGGGAAATGGAAAACTTCAGGCTCACTAAAACAGTTTGTTGTAAATATGCCACGTTCTTTTTCCCACACCAATGGCGGGTTCAAACATTCTTCAATCGTTGTCCAAATAGAAAATGTCGGGGCAAAGTCGTAACCCTCGATCGCCAAGTTCGCTCCATCACGAACACCGATCTCGTCGATGGAGTCGAAGAGATGATCACTGGCATAGCGCGCAAACACGTCGGAAAGTCCCGGCTCGACGCCCATACCTACCAAGGCAAGCAAACCCTGACCAACCCACGCATCATGATTTGCGAGTTGTTCTTTACCCAAGATGTCACCGACTTTGTTATACGGATCAGTGGCATGCGGGCGACTGAGGTTCATCGCCATATCGAGATAATTCACCCCAGCAGCAAAACATGCGTTGAAGATTGGCTCATTCAGTCGCGGGTCGCACGCATTGACAACAATGTCGGCTTTGACTTCGCGAATGAGAGCAACAATATTTTGTTCATTTCGGGCATCAAGTTGAACTGCTCGGAAGCGTCCAGGGTCATCCAAAACGGTAATGGCTCGTTCGGCAGATTCAAGTGAGACATCAGCCAAGGTGAATGTTGTGAAAAAGGATCGGCTTTCCGCAATGGAAGCCATTGATGCACCGACGCCACCTGCGCCGATAACCAGGATGTTCATAAAAGTCCGTTTCAGGAACGCCCCATTGTTGGGACGTACCCTCAGTCTTGCCCACCGGCAACCTACGCTGGTGTCATGAGCCCGACTCTTGAAGAACGCTTGCGACGACTTGAAGACATTTTGGCAATCCAACAGCTCTTTATCGACTACGGACTTGCTCTAGATGCTGGTGATCTTGACGCCTACGAACAACTTTTCGCAATTCAGGGCACCGTCAACCTTGGACCCATCGGTCGAGCCACTGGCCGTACCGAAATTCGTGCACTTATGGCTCAAACGTTAGAGGGCTTAGTCGGATCGTCATTTCACCTCGTGAGCAGTCCCCAGATCAATCTCACCGGCGATTCGGCGACATCACAAGTGATGTGGACTGTGATTCATCGTGACAAGAATGGTCAACCCCAAATCACCATGATTGGTAAGCACCACGACGAACTCATTCGAGAAAATGGTGAATGGAAAATTCAATCTCGACGTGGAACCGTTGACATTCCATTGAAATATCGCGCACCAGAAATTCAGTAACTATTTCGTCGAGTTAACGCGACAGAATTTCAAGAACTTGATTCACGCGTCCAGCATGAATGGTTTCTTCACGGCCATTGAGACGCAGCAATTTTTCAACTTCAGGATCGGTTTCTTGATCGGCCCAGGCTTGATAACCGGCATCACCGCTCATTTCGCCTTGAACGATTCCGCGAAACATTTCAATCGAAATTTCATCAGGCATCGGGATCGGCAACAGCGTGGCGATTTCTGCTGAAGGTTCCCATTCGTGACCGAGGCGAATCGAAATTGCTTTTGCGATTCGACGAGCATGAGCCAATTCTTCGCGTCCATTACGACGTAACAGTTCGGCGGCTTCTTCGTTTCCGATACGGTCGGCCAACATGTTGTAGAAATGCTCGCCGCTGCACTCAAGGCGGTAAATCGTTTCCATCGCCTTGACATCGAGGACGCCCGCACCATTCAAAGCAGCAGCCGCGGTATAAAAGTTCTCTTCCATTGTTCTCTCCCTGAATCACTCTCTCGTGGTCGCGCCCAGGACTGAACAGTAGTCAATGAATCAGTAATCGGGCGGGACGAAGCCCACTGGCCAAATCGTTGAATCGTCCCAAATGATTCCAGACAAAGATGCTCGCGTCAGTTTCGCTCCGGTGAGGTTGGTTTCAAGAAAGAACGCATAGTCAAGCGTTGCGCCAATCAGGTTCGCGCCCGTCAGATTCGCGCCCTGAAAGTCGGCACCCGTGAGATCCATGCCGGACATATTTGCTCCGGCCAAATTTGCGCCCTGAAAGTTTGCGTAGAAAAGATCTAGTCCGCGCAAATCCACGTTTTGGCAATTGGCCAATGGCATGACGTCACATTCAGGCGCGATCGTTGGAGCCGGCCCAACGTTGCCATTCACGGAAGTTGTCGCGGGGTTGTTTGGGTTGTTCGCTGTTCCCCCACTACCACCCGAAGAGGATGGCGATGATGGTGAAGATGTCGACGACGACTTCGTGCTGAGCGATGACACGACCGTCGTAGTTGAACCACTATTAAGAACCGTTGTTGTGACAGCAGAATCGGCTCCGCTCGACTCTGCGAGTCCCATTGCACTTTCAGATTGATCTGAAGTGTCTGACGTAGCCTTGGCCGCCGAGTGAGTGTCGTCGCTCGAGGTGGCAGTGGGGTTCGTTTGACCACAAGCGGTCATGAATGCCATCGCTCCCACTAAAAGTCCATATAAGCGAAGGCGCACGAAGAAAAATTAGGGCGAGCACCTGACAAGAAATCAACGATGAGATGGCGTTCAGGTAAACAGAAGGTTGACAGTTCTACAGATTGACCAGCGTGCCGAACAACGAGCCAACAATCGCCCCAGTCGGTTTCACGACGGGGAAAACCTTTGACCAATCGCAATCGCTATCAATCAAGGTCATTGTTGCCTGGCTATATGCATTGTCTTTCGTCGACCACATTGCGGTGCGTTGAGCATCTTGAAGGCTCGTCACCATTGAAGCCAATGAGCCATTCACCAATCGCCAACGAATGTAATCAGCCGGAGAGCACACCAAGTTCATCTTGCTCCAAGTCTCAGGCTCACTGCGATGAAGCCATGACAACTTAGTCACGGTATGCGAATGATCTGGGATCACTCCAACTTCATTGAGCCACCACTGTTCATCAAATTTCTTTAAGCACCATGTCGCATCAGGTTCAGAAAACTTGTCACTTGCCCACATCATTTCTCGAAGTGGTACACCGTCGTGTCCCAAAACTACAAGGCCACCTTCGCTGCCGTCGACGGTGATATTTGAAAGATTGCTGAAATCAATTCCTTCAAGGGCCGCGATAACCGCAGTTACATAGGCGTCGGCCTGATGACTCTCAACTTTGATCGGACCGATGTCGTTGGCGGTAAATCCAAGTGGCGATACAACGATCTGAATGACTGAGGCCATATCTCTACCCTGTCACGAATTGTCGAGAAGAGTGGGGTCTGCACGTAACTCTTGCCGAACCATCGCTTCCCAAAAACCGTGGAACTTGTCGCCGTCGGATTGCTTCATTCGATCAATGAACCACTCGGGCAGTGGCGACGTCATGTCTCCACCAGCAACTCGAACATGCCAGGCACGTTGACAACGTTGTTCAAGAGCGACTGCACGTTGGTGAACCGCGCGAATCGAATTACCGAGCACAAATGTGCCATGTCCCGAGAGGAGGAC
>Ga0208168_1000291_pt1 | contig 15922 bp, 14 predicted proteins | sample Colrivmet1547A02_FD_187643 | JGI IMG/M metagenome (GOLD analysis project Ga0208168, IMG submission 187643) | Estuarine microbial communities from the Columbia River estuary - metaG 1547A-02 (SPAdes) (version 2) | ecosystem: Environmental > Aquatic > Marine > Intertidal zone > Estuary | place...
GCGATTTGGCCCCGTAGCTCAACTGAATAGAGCATCTGACTACGGATCAGAAGGTTTCAGGTTTGAATCCTGACGGGGTCACTGATAATCAATAAGTTAGGTCGCTTCGGCGACCTTTCTTTTTTCTACCGCTACCCACAGGTCTACCCAAAATACACTTACTGGTACCCAGTTGGGTAACGGTAAATCTGAGAAGGTGAAATGAAAAAGCCCCACCAAATGGGCGGGGCTTTAACATGCTTAGAAATTAAGATTTGAAATTCATCCGAGAAGTTTAATTCTCATCCTCACAATATTCGTCGCCACAATCGCAATCACCGTCCATTACATATCGAACGGGTATACGTCGGCCATTGATGCAAAGAAAATACTCCGCGTTTCCATCTCCGTCTTCATCAATATACCCATACATAGGTTCATCGGCGACTTCTTCGTAAACTTCCTCAGCAGCCGCCTCTTCAACGGCCTCATAGGCCTCGTCAGCCGCAACTTCTTCAGTCGTTTCCTCGAGCATGTCACTTTCCTCTATGGATAGATCACTAGCGATGGCCTCTAAATCAAGACCCAAAACATCGTCATAAATGTCAACTCCGTAGTCAATTGAACTGCGAATGGGATTAGGTAATTCAGGAAGATTTACGCTTAAAAGCGAACCCCCCGTATACATTAAGTATAGCAAAAGCGTTACCCCTAAGCCGAGGAGAGGTTGATTTTTGTCAGAACTCTGCATGGTGCGAATCGAATCCATGATGACAATTGAATTATCATCGTCTTCCCCATAAATGCGCGCATTGACGCGAGCGAATAAAACAAATGGGAAACCAAATTGCAGTGCGAAAAGGAACGCCATGAATAGGCAAGCTAAGACCCATGCAATCTTTACAGACCAACTGCTTGAATCTGATAGGCCATCAACATGTGCTTGAAGGCTTTGAGCCTGTGCTAAGACAAAATCGGCTCTTGCTTTGACCTTTTCAGCTTCTGCTACCGAATTTTCTGCCATTTTTACACGGTCATTAGCGATATCGCATTGCGTAACCTCTTTTGGGTCACCGGTCTCGGGAGCCTCTAAATCTTCAATCACTTCATCCTCTGCTGGATTTTCATTTTCAACTTCGCCAGAAGGATTGCATACGGCATTAGCATAGGCTTTTGCGCCTGCTAAACCCTCATTGGCCCTTTCAAGGTATTTAACCGCTTCCTCAGCCCGTCCTGAAGTTCCATCGACTGCAGATTGAGCCTCTTCGGTTAAATCTGAGGTGCCAATCGCGGTTTTATTTGCACTGAGAATATTCATTTGGGCTCTATTCAAAGTGTCAATAAGACCGAATAGTCCATAATAAGGGATGGCAGCGGTTTCATCTGAATTGGGATCAAGAATAGCAGAAATAGCATTCCCGTCAACCTCCACGGCTCTTTTGTTCACCGTAGCAGAATAATAGTCCTTCCAATCATTGATATATGCGGCTATAGAATCTTCGGAAACCTCCGGATTGTATAGGTCTAATTGTCCTGGTTGCTCAATTTCCATGGACTCAACACGCTCAGAGTAGACTTCATTCGTAATCGTCTTGGTAATGTCATTGATACCTTCTGTCAAAAGTGTAGGTATAATGCCCAAGATGAAAAGCGGCAAAGCCATCATCGGGACTGCGACGAGGTATCGCAAGCCCTTGGAGCGTAGGTGGTTCCAAACGGCCGTAAGTAATTCTTTGTTGGATCCGTTAAAGTCGGCGCTAATAAAAGGCAGAGCACTTATCCCAAAAAGAAGCAGGACCGCATTGAACAATAGGAGTGCTGATCCCCAAAATGTTCCGAACATGAATAATTGAGAAAGCGTGGAGCTCATTGAAGTGCGAGTCCCGAAATTGATCAATAGGCCTTCGGCGGCGGTGACTACGACAAAAAGGCCGATCAAAAATGCCAGATGTTTGATGTAATTGTTTCTCGTCGTAGCGGAATATGAACCACCATTGGATTCGATGCCAATCTTACCAACTGCCCAACCGAGCGGGGCAATAGATAACACAGAGGTGATGTATTTCAACCACTCTGGACCTTCTGAATCAAGGATTCCTAGGAAAAATATCCCTAGACTCAGTAAAATGCCCATGCATGCGGTCATAAATTGACCACGAGTCAGAGATGGTAGGATTTCGCCAAAAGCCATCCGCAATAGTTTCCAGGGCCAAATGACTAGGTAATGCCATGCCATTCTGAGAAGGAACCATGGACCTGTCAAGAAGATATTGTTGAAAAGCCATTTTGCAACTTGGATACCAAGTTGAATTAGTTCACCCACAAACCAGGCAGCAGTCGCCAAGATATTGTAGATAAACGCCAATGAAACGGCAATGGGTACTACCCATTCCCAGAGTCCATTTGACTTACGAACGTTCTCCTTTACTTGATCTAAATCAATTAGACCTGAGCGATCTCTTCCTCGAATCTCGGAGTAGAGTCTCCCGAAAAGATAGAGCACGGGCACAAGGCCCAAAAAAGTAGCGATGATTTCTTCCATTGTGTTTTGATTTGTTTAGGTACTCTGAAGATATTAGAAAAGAGGATTTGGTGTTTGTATTGTCCTATAAACACTTCCCAATTGGTTGAAAATGAATATTTAGCGCCTAAATACAAGTATATCCTGAAGAACATGAAATTCTATTTTCGCGTTTACACCCCGAATAGACTTTTAGGAAAATCGGGTGCGTTCGGGTTTTTTAAAAGAGGGCCGAAGCCCTCTTTTTTTATGGTATAAATGTCACGGGAGAGTATTGGATTCCCCAGCTTGTTGCAGTTTTGCTGAACTTTTCTACCGCTTTCCATTCTGAGGCCATGAGTAGGTCCTCCACAAAGCATGGTTCCCTTTTTCGGAATGCTTTGGGACCAAAGCAACCTCCAAGAGGCAATGTTATTCCGAGTCTTGTGAGTTCTGGAAAAGGATTTTATTTGGGAATAAAACAGATATGAATTGATGCGATTATACGTTTCATCATCGTTAAGCATGGTTGTGCAATATGTTATTTTTCCAAAACATTGTTAACGATGATGAAACGTATAATCGCACCAACCCTGGTTATATTCAGTATAGTACTATTTTCTGGTTGTTCATCCAATGGTGCAAATTCGGTTGAAGGGACTGAATCATGTCTAGTTGGCTATGATTGGGTTTATCCCAATGGGAGCAATCCGTCAGGAGCATGGAAGTTTTCGGGTGATGGCACCTTTAACAGTAGCACAGTTTTTTTTGGTGGTATGTCTACATGGGGAAATTGGACAGTAATCGAACCTGGGAAAATATTGGTATCATACACGCGAACTTCCGAAGGAATAATTCCAAGTGATCAGATTTTACTTTTAGAGCAATGTGGGTCGCTTAAAGTGGGTTCAACTATGTACTTAAAGGATTAATATGAAAAGTAAATTTTTAATGATGGCCTGTGGATTGATGGCTTTCCAAGGTTGCAGTAATCAAGCGGATGATCAATCCCAATCCTATCATGATGATTCGGGAATAATAGAATCGGATAATGACAATGCTTTGAATGATGATATTTCAGGGACCTATGTGTATTCAGAAGATAACTTTGAAGCACGGATAACCATTAGTGGTTCAAATTGGTCTGGAGTCACCATTCTCTATGGAGAATCACAATACGATAATGGAGTTGTGATTGGAAATTCAATTTATGACGATAGCGGCCTTGTTGAAATTGGATACGTCAATGGTTCTGGATTGGTAACAACAGTAGGAAGTACTAGGGTTACTTTGATGAAGCGTTGATTTTACTCGATGCTGATTTTATCCGAGACGTAGATTTCGTCATCAGTATTGCTCACTGAGGGGCCTTCTTTGGTAATCCGCATCGTATAACAATGACCTAACTCTGTGGAGGCGGGAATAGTGAATGACCTTGAATTCCCGCTGAAATAAAGCCAAGATCCAAAGTCATGGTATAGCGTCTCATTTAAATAGAGTGCTACGTTTTTTGCCTGTCCAAAATTGTAATTAGTAGAAATCATGTTCACAGTGATGTCTTGACCTGTGGTATAATTGTATTCTGTCAATTCAATTACATAATCCTGGCCGCTAGTGACAGTTGTAATTGAGCACAAGTCTGTGTGTTTGTAGCATCCATTGGTGCCGACCAAAAGGATGAGGCCCAGAGTGCTTTTAAGTAGTTTCTTCATTTCAATCTATTGAGGTCGCTTAATTTACCATTAGTGAATTTAACTAAAGTTGATTTACGCCAATAAAGTTGCATGTTGGTATAAGGGTGGGGGCATACAGGAGTACTCCCAGTAAGGGATTTAAGACCGTAGCATCAAAAGGAGAAAACCCCTAACTTGGTGTCACTACAACCGGGGGGAATACATCATCAGTGAGTGCACAAGGGATCTTTAACATGTTTAATTATCATTTTTTTCTTTCGGAACTCAGCTTCTACTAGCGTGTTGATGAATGTCTCTTTGAATTCTTCACCCAATCCCTTTAAAGCATCTTCATACGTCTTCAACAAATAGTGTCTATGGGACTCTGGAAGATCTTTCTCCGACCTGAGAATAAAAGGTATATCCTCAACAATCAACGATCTTCACGCTTGAATTGCCTGTATATCCAAAGTGGGATATTCCTCAAGGTTCATTCTAACGTACATCTAAACGTATTCATCAAAACATCTAATCAAATGGCAAAAATTGCATATTCATCTAAAGTTTTGGAGAAATCTGCAACAAGGTGCTCTCAACGAATTAGTTTGGTGCGGTTCAACGGAAAGTCCCAAAAGATCCCGACTCGCTTTAATAAAAATCGTTCGTTACCAGGCGCCGGTTGGTCATAAAAGGAGTGCTTCAACAATTTTGCCTAGATTGGTATAAACGAAAATAGGGACCTATGCATAAGCGCATTGCCATCAAACTCCTCATCCTTTTTGGGCTTACCCTCCAAGTAAAAGCTCAGAATCTCGCGGGCATCATACTGGAGAAAGGAAGCCGTGAACTCGTGCCCAATGCTTTGGTTGAAATCCCAAATGGGGCCAAAGTGGTGTCGGATCCGAATGGCCGTTTTCAAATTCCCGTCAATTCATGGCCCACGGAAATCGTGGTGTCTGCCTTTGGCTACGAAACACGCCGTGTTCAAGTGAAAGAAAACGCGGCGAAGTTGGAAATCGCCCTCTCTCCAAGTGCTGTGGTCTTGGAAGATGCCTTGATCGTCGCGTCAAAAATCAGCGAAAAACAAAAGCAATCCCCCATTTCGGTGGAAGCCCTCGACCTCATTAGTATTCGCGAGGCAGCCGCCCCCAGCTTTTATGAGGCGCTAGGGAATATGAAGGGGGTGGATTTGACCTCTGCGAGCATTGGCTTTAAAATCATCAACACCCGAGGATTTAATAGCACCAGTCCCGTTCGAAGCCTTCAAGTCATTGATGGCGTGGACAACCAGGCGCCGGGCCTGAATTTTTCCTTGGGCAATTTCTTGGGCGCCAGCGAGCTAGACGTGCAAAATGTTGACATTATTTCAGGGGCTGCCGGGGCACTCTATGGTCCATCCGCATTCAATGGGGTGATTGCCATCCAAACCCGGGATCCCTATCTCACGCCAGGAAGTACTTTTCAAATCAAGGTAGGAGAAAGAGCACTGCGTGAGGTTGCCTTTCGTTGGGCAGAGGCCTACAAGCGTCCCGATGGGTCACCCTCTTGGGCACTGAAGTTGAATGTCTATGCATTGGGCGTGAATGATTGGGAGGCGACCAACATGAATCCAACCGATGGTTCCAAAAGTGCCGCCACCAACCCCGGAGGCTACGATGCAGTCAACCGCTATGGAGACGAAATAGCGCACGACGACGGCGGAGATGTGAAAACCTATGCCGGGATTGGCACGTACCATCGCCGGGGCATCGAGGAAGAGGCCCTGGTAGATTACAACACCAAGAACCTCAAAGTAGCCACAGCCATTCACTACCGTACAAAAACCGGTTTAGAAACGATTTATAGCCTCAATTTTGGTAGCGGAACGACGGTATACCAAGGCGATAACCGCTTTAGCCTCAAGGACATTTTGTTCCTTCAAAACCGCATCGAGATTCGCCAAAAGGATGACTGGTTCATTCGAGCCTACACCACACACGAGGATGCCGGGAATACCTATGATGCGTACTTCACCGCACTGCGCATGCAGGATTCGGTGCTCCATGAAGGCTTTTGGGCCAATCAATACCGATCTTTTTGGAACATTTTCCAAAAGTCGAAAGTCAAGGCCTTGGCGGGCTACCCGTCTGAGTCTCTACCCAATCAGGAATTTAGTGACCAAATGGCTCAAATGTGGGCCATGTATCCCGATGCATTTGCCTCTTTTCATGAGAGCAATCGAGGGTGGATCAATGGGGCCTACGATCCCGATAGCACGTTGATTCCCGGAACAGCAGCCTTTGAGGCACTCAAACAGAAAATCATCACCACCCCGTTCCATGAAGGGGGTAGCCAGTTTTTTGACCGGTCTTCACTAGCCCATATTCAAGGCCAGCGTAACCTCGATATGGGGACCTGGGGGAACCTCTATGTGGGCGGAAACTATCGCCGCTTTGCACCGAACTCACGTGGTACCATCTTTAGCGACACAGGGAATGTGCAACTTCGGGTGCAAGAAGTTGGCTTGTTTGCGGGACACAAGAAAGAAACGGAAAAACTCTTGTGGAATGCATCCATCCGCGTGGACAAGAACCAAAACTTCCGATGGTTGATTTCCCCCGCTGTTTCCATGGTGTACAAACCCAACGACCATGCCGTTTGGCGTGTAGGGCTCACATCGGCAATCCGAAATCCGACCCTACAGGATCAATACCTCTACTACAATGTTGGACGCGCCCTGCTCTTGGGAAATTTGAACGGCTATGATTCTTTGGTGACCATTGACCATGTGTCTGATTTCCTTGCCGGCTCGCCGCAAGCGCGCGCAAGTTGGGTGTGGGATTATTATTCGATCGCCGGGGTTCGGCCCGAAAAAGTGAAGAGCGTGGAGGTCGGATACCGGGATACATGGTGGGAAAAAATCTATGTCGACGCCACCTATTACTACAGTTGGTACGATGATTTTATCGGATACCATGTCGCCCTGAAGATCGAAGATGATCCGGGCGGTAGCGCGGCCGATCGTTTAAAATCGGCCCAGGCTTACCGAATCGCATCCAACGCGGTACAAACGGTCACAACACAGGGTTTTAGCGTCGGGGCGAATTATTACTTCAAGCGCTACACCTTGGCGGGAAATTACAGCTGGAACGTATTAAATGCTGGGGCCGATGACCCCATCATTCCAGCCTACAATACACCAGAACACAAATACAACCTGTCCTTTTCTGCACGGGATTTGGACTGGAAAATTCGGCAGGGGAGTGTTGGTTACTTAATTAGCCACAAATGGGTCGAGGGATTTGTTTTTGAAGGCTCTCCCCAATTCACTGGGGCCATTCCGAGTTACCGATTAACCGATGCACAGGTGACATGGACGAACAATGAAGGGGACAGGACCATCAAGTTGGGTGCAAGCAATGTCCTCAATCGCAAGGTGGTTCAAGTGTATGGCGGTCCAGCTGTGGGGCGCTTAATTTACCTAAGTGCGACAGTAAGTTTCTAACTTTCATTTTGTTATCGTAAATTACCTTCTCAAACACAACTAATATTATGAGAAAAACCTACTCCTTTTTACTCGCCACGGCCTTGAGCTTCCTCGTGGTAGGAAGTGCTTCAGCCCAACAGCGCTACCTGGATGAAGTGTTCACTTCTTCCCAAATTACCCACATTCCAGATGTGGCCTACGGCTACAATTTTAGCCAATACGTGCCTGCGGCCATGGGTGGCCCAATGGTTATCCCCATGTATGCGGACATTTATATGCCGGATACGGCAGTCGATGCGGTCGCATCACGCCCGGTCATTGTACTTCTTCATACGGGCTCCTTTTTGCCTCAAGGCTTGGCTTCACCCATGGGCTCGCGCAAAGACTCGGCCATTACAGAAATCGCCAACCGCTTTGCTCGTCGCGGTTTTGTGGTCTTTTCGGCCTCCTACCGACTGGGTTGGTTGGCGAACTCGACCAACCTGGATTTACGACGTGGCACGAACCTCTTAGCCGTATACAACGCGGTTCAAGACGCCAAAGTGGGCGTGCGCTCCATTCGCGCATCGAAAATCGTTTTTGGTGACCCATACCGCGTAGACCCCAACTTTATTTCTCTGATGGGTGTTGGATCAGGTGGATACATCTCCTTGGCCTATGCCTCGATAGACAATTATTCTGAAGTGGCCAGCCCCACGAAATTCCAATATTCTGCGGCGGGAACAGGCATCTTCGGAAACGCTGTCAGTGCCGGTGACCCCTATATAGATACCGCAGTGGTCGGTGACTGGGACGGATATGGCGGGGAAGCAACCATTATTGGCACACACCCTGTTACCGGATTGCCCTTGGTGGACCAGAATCAGCCGGGACGGAATATTCCCTTGTATGCAGGGATTCCACATAATGTGAATTTGGTCATCAACTTGGGTGGCGCATTGGGAGACTCGGCATGGGTCGCTCAGGGTGACGCCCCAATGGTGTCCTTTCATAGCCGCTACGACTTCTTTGCGCCCTATTACCGAGGAATGGTGAACGTTCCCATTGCGGGAACCTTCTTTCCAGTTGTTGAAGTCGCCGGTAGTCATACTGCGGTCAAAATCGCCAATACGTTTGGCAACAACAGTGTCTTGAATGCCTCCTCCTTAATGGACCCGTATTCCGCAAAGGCACGCTCCAATCCCCATAACATCGGGAACCAAGAGAATATCTACACCTTCAATATGCTTCCCCCGAATGCTACGATGCCTTTCCGCATCAACGCCAACCCATGGGATTGGTGGGATGGAAACGATCCGCTGACGGCGAATGAAACCAATCCGAACATCAAGGCGCAGTCCCTAGTGTACATCGATACGGTAATGGCCTTTACGATGCCTCGTGTCGCCAACGCGATGAATGCCGTTGGGTATTCAGTTGGCCAAGATGAACCGATGACTATGTCTGTCGCGATGAGCCCGAATCCTACGTCGGGGGCCGCCTACATTCGTGTAGAGGGCGCAAAAATCAATCAAGTGGTCGTTATGGACATTTTGGGACGCCCAATCTATGAGTCAACGGTTGCAGCTGCCCGTGAGGTTGAACTGCCTTCGCACTTGTGGCCTGGTGGCTCCTACATTGTTCGTGTTGAAACGGACCATGGAACCCAAACGCTCAAATTGATTCGTGAATAATCCCACGGATGCAAAGCAGAAGGGGCCGCAGCGATGTGGCCCCTTTTTTTTATCCGATTGACAGGCCGTATGCCGGGTAAAAAAACACCGGAGGCCCGCGCAGAGGCCCAATGTATGCTGGCTACGCATGTGCAGCCCCCCAAGGCGGGCGACAAAGCGCTACCTTTGCGACGCCGCACCGGGCGGCATGACGCGCAATAGCTCCTACACCAGCGATGAAGTTTACAGATTTTGGTCTCAACGACGCCCTCTTAGATGCCCTCTACTACATGAATTTTGAGGATGCGACCGAAATTCAAGACAAAGCCATCCCCCTTATCCTCGAAGGACGCGACGTCATCGGCTGCGCACAAACGGGCACCGGAAAAACGGCGGCCTTTGTCCTCCCTATATTGAATCACATTTCAGAAAGTGCGGTAGGCGGGGTGCAAACCTTGATCCTTTGCCCAACACGGGAATTGGCCATTCAAATTGACCACCAGATTCAGGGCTTGGCCTACTTTGCGCAGGCGACCTGCCATGCGGTCTATGGCGGAGGAGATGGGGTAGCTTGGGATCAAGAAGCCGTGGCCCTAAAAGGCGGCGCCGACATCATTATTGCCACGCCGGGCCGTTTGCTTTCACACATGGAGCAAGGCAATGTGGACTTTTCTGAGGTCAAGCACTTGATTTTGGATGAAGCAGACCGCATGCTAGACATTGGCTTTTACGATGACATCATTCGCATCATCAAAACATTGCCGGCACAACGTCAGAGCCTGATGTTTTCAGCCACGATGGCGCCAAAGATTCGAAATTTGGCCAAAGAAATCCTCAGCGACCCCGCAGAAATTTCTGTCGCCATTTCCAAGCCCGCCGAAGGGGTCACCCAACAAATTTATTTGGCCCACGAAGAGCAAAAGATCGGCTTGACCCAGCATTTGTTGAAGGACAAAGACGGATTTACGAGCATTATTATTTTCTGCTCCACCAAGCGCAAGGTGGAACAACTCACACGGAAGCTGGCCCAACGCAACTATTCGGTGCAAGGCATGTCGTCGGACTACGAGCAAGATGCTCGGGAGAAGGCCCTAAGTGCCTTCAAGGCGGGACGTACCCGAATTATGGTGGCTACGGATGTCATGAGCCGCGGCATTGACATCAAAGGCATTGACCTGGTCATCAACTACGATGTTCCCAACGATGCGGAAGACTATGTCCACCGCATTGGCCGCACCGCCCGCGCAAAAACGGAGGGAATGGCCATTACGTTCGTCTGTCCCGAAGACATGTACAAGCTCACCAAGATTGAACGCTTGATTGAGCGTGACTTTGAGAAGTTGAGCCCGCCCGAGCACCTTGGAGAGGCCCCCGAATGGAACCCAAATGGCCGCGGTGCCGGCCGTGGCGGACGTTCTGGAGGACCGAATCGACCTGGTGGAGGCGCATCAAGCGGCCGAAGTGGAGGCAAATCAGGGGGATTCCGTGGAGGCAAGTCCCACAATAAAGGACCCCGTTCAGGCGGCGCAACTTCAGGCGGGCAGGCCTAAGGCTGCCAAGGCTTGAAGATCCAAGCCCTTCGAAAACATTTGAAGCGCGCCAGCCGCATCCCGGGGCCAGAGTGCTTCCGGCACATCCCAATAGACTTCCAGCCCATTTTGATCCGGGTCCCGCAGATACAGTGCATGGGATACGCCGTGATCGGCAGCCCCCTCCAAGGGATAGCCCAGTGCGATAGTGTGCCGCAGAAATTCGGCTAAGTCTTCCCGGGTGGGCACCAATATGGCCGCGTGGTAAAGGCCCGGATGGCCGCTAGGAGCAGGGGCTCCGCCTCGGCTCTCCCAGGTATTCAACCCAATGTGGTGGTGGTACCCACCAGCGGATAAAAAAGCAGCCTGCGTCCCAAAACGTTGGGTTAAAGTGTAACCCATCACCTCTTCATAAAATGCAATCGATCGGTCCAAATCACTGACTTTCAGGTGAACGTGACCAATTCGGGATTCGGCGGGTTGGGTGTAGGGGAGCAGATTCATCGCTTGAAAGTACAAATGTGACCTGTATCACGATGCATTTCGAAGACTAGCCCCAAGTTTGATATATGATTGAAGCCCAAACAATTCGCCAGCACTGGGAGCAGATTTATCAGTCGAAGACACCTGGTGACGTTTCTTGGACCCAAGAATCCCCCGAGCCGAGCCTCTCCTGGATACGTACACTGCCATTGGATCCAAAGGCATGCATTGTAGACAGCGGTGGAGGTCGCTCCGCTTTGGCGGAATGCTTGGTTGAGGCAGGACATACGTGCATCGAGGTCTTTGATATTTCTATGCGGGCCATGGCGCAAGCCAAAAGTGAACTGCGCAGTCCGGAAGCAAGGGAGGCCATTCAATATCGCGTCTGCGATGTCTTGCAGTACAACATGGAACGACCCATTGGGCTTTGGCATGATCGGGCAGTTTTTCACTTTCTCACAGACCCGGCAGAAGTGGAGGGCTATGTGCGCAATCTTCAAAAAATGGCTCCCGACTATCTGTTGATCGGCACATTCAGTACCAAGGGCCCCGAAAAATGCAGTGGACTTCCCGTTCGGCGCTACAGCCCAGAGTCCTTGGCTGCGTTATTTCGCGAAGACTATGTCCTCATTCAATCCGATGAACCCATCCACCATACCCCAAGTGGAGGAGTCCAGGCCTTTAGTTTTGTTTTAATGCGGCACCGGAACTTGTCCGTGTGACCAACATCACCTTCTTGCCCGCTTTTGGGTCCTACTTTAGAACAACCTAATACAAACCTTAACACGCAACGAACATGATTGATTTTTTACTGAATCCCTGGCCTTGGTGGTTTTCTGGTGCCATGATCTCCGCGGTGATGTTTTCCCTGATCTTTTTTGGGAAATCCTTTGGCTTTTCTTCCAATCTGCGCACGATCTGTGCTATGACATTTGGACGCCGTGTCAAGTTTTTTGATTTTGACTGGAAAGAGAATACCTGGAACTTGACTTTCTTGGTAGGGGCCGCGCTGGGCGGTTGGATTTCCTACCAGTTTATGCACGGAGGAATCGCCGTTGATCTCTCAGAAGCCACCCTTCGGGATCTAGACGCGCTAGGCTTTGCAGCTCCTACGGGAATGCAGCCCGAAGAGGTCTTTTCGTGGGGTTCACTCATGACGCTCAAAGGATTCTTGGTCCTAGCTGTAGGGGGATTTCTTGTAGGTTTTGGTACCCGCTATGCCGGGGGTTGCACCTCGGGGCATGCCATTTCGGGACTCTCCAACTTGCAGTTGCCCTCCTTGGTGGCAGTCATCGGCTTCTTTATCGGGGGCCTCGTGATGACGCACCTTCTTTTCCCATACATCTACTAAAACGACACGTCCTATGAAATTTTTCAAATTCCTTTTGGCCGGAACCATTTTTGGGATCATCATGGCCCAATCCGAGGCGATGTCTTGGTACCGCATTCAAGAAATGTTTCGCTTCCAATCCTTCCACATGTATGGAATCATCGGAACGGCCGTCGTGCTCGGCGTGATAGGCGTATTCTTGATCAAGAAATTCAATCTCAAAGACCTGAGCGGCCAACCCATTGAGTTTGCCGCCAAGGAGCCTAAAATGCTGAAGTCTATCCTCGGCGGAACCCTTTTCGGTTTGGGTTGGGCCCTGAGTGGCGCTTGCCCCGGTCCCATTGTGGTCAATGTTGGTTACGGTGTGACCTCGATGTTGGTCGTTCTGTTTTTTGCCGTGTTGGGAACCTATGCATACGGTGTTTTGCGGGATAAGCTTCCCCACTAATCGCCCATGAAATCGCCTGAATCGCCTATCCCTGTAGCGTACCAAAAGCTGCTTCGGCAGCTACTGGCCTTGGCGGGGTTTCTGACGCTCTTCTGTCTGATGCTTCTGGGGTACATCGCGTACTTCACTCAGCCTCAAGGGTGGTGGAGCGCATGGCTCGCAAAGTCAAGTGCAGAGGTGAATACGTCCGCCCCTTCAGGGTTGCCGAATGAAGAGGTGGAGGCCTTTTGGACAGCCCCCGATATCATGGCGGTTGGAGATTCGGCGCAGCGGGCTCAGCTACTTTACGGCAAAGAGTTGGTGGCGCACACCGCGGAATATTTTGGTCCTGAGGGGGCCATCGAAGCGAATAAGACCAATGGCTTGAATTGCCAGAATTGCCACCTCGATGCTGGGACCAAAGTGTTTGGAAACAATTACTCCCGCGTCGCTGCGACCTATCCCAAGATGCGTGCGCGCTCCGGCCAAGTCGAAGATGTGTACAAACGCATCAACGACTGCTTCGAACGCAGCTTAAACGGCACGGCACTGGACAAAGACTCCCCAGAAATGCAAGCCATGGCGGCCTACATTCAGTTTTTGGGCAAGGACGTGCCCAAAGGGGAGAAGCCGGCGGGTTCAGGATTCAAGGAGCTCACGTTTCTCAATCGCCCCATTGACCCAGTCCATGGGAAGGTGGTCTACGAAGAAAAATGCGTTTCCTGCCACCAGGCAGATGGCCAAGGTTTAAAGGACGCGCAGGGGGTCTATACTTATCCACCTTTGTGGGGCCCCTTGTCCTACAACGATGGTGCGGGCTTGTACCGGATGTCCAATTTCGCCAAATACGTCAAGTGGAATATGCCCTTGGGCATCAACCATGATGACCCGGACTTGACGGATGAGGAAGCGTGGGATGTGGCGGCCTGGGTCAACACACAGCCGCGTCCGCGCAAAGATCTTTCGGACGACTGGCCAGATATTTCAAAAAAACCCTTTGATCACCCCTTTGGGCCCTATGCGGATGGATTCACGGAAGAGCAGCACAAGTTTGGCCCCTTTGGCCCGATTAAAGCCAAACTCGAATCCATGGCCAACGGTCAACCCTGAGCAGTTTCCCTTTATACGAACGATACGAACCTCATACGATGAAACGCAGATCCTTCTTGCTTGGTGCCGGTGCACTGGGCTCCGTAGCCGCCTTTAAAGGCTTGCAAACCCTCTTAGACGACGCCTCCAACGAGGACACTGGAAGCCATTCGGGCAATCAAGGCGACGGCAGCGGCAATGCTACCGTAGCCATCCTTCAAACCACTGATGTGCACTGTCAAGTCCACCCCCACGATGAACTCTTTTGGGAGAATGAACAGGCCGTGTACCGCAAAACGGGCGGCTATGCGCATTTGGCTAATTACCTCAAGCAAGAGCGACCCAAACATGCCCACAGCTTTTTGATTGATACGGGCGATATGTTCCAAGGGTCCGAACTGAGTGTCAAGACAACCGGAAAGGCGATGGTGCCCATTTTGAATGGTTTGGGCTATGATCTCTACCTCCCTGGCAACTGGGAGGTCGTCTATTATAAGCAAGCCATGCAAGAACTATTGGGTTCGCTTCATGCGCCCAAGGTCTGCGCGAACATGTACCACGATGCCGGAAACGGGGAGAAGGGGGAGCTGATTTTTCCGCCCTACCATATTTGGACGGTCAATGGGGTGAAAATTGGCTTCTTGGGCTACACCGACCATTTGGTACCGGTGCGCCAAAGCCCCAACTATTCCAAGGGCATTGTGTACACCAAGCCGGAGGAAAACACCAAGCACTATGTGGACGTCTTGCGCAACCAAGAGAAGTGTGCGGCGGTCATTGTTATTGCCCACATGGGGCTGTCGCAGCAGATTGCCCTGGCCAATTTGGAAGTTTGCGAGGGCGTGGACTACATCTTGGGCGGCGACACCCACGAGCGCGTGCGCGTGCCCATTCAGTGCCAGTATGCCAAAGTTGTGGAGCCAGGGGCCTTCGGTTCTTTTGTCGGCCGCTTGGAAATGCGTTTTGAGCATGGAAAGTTGGTGGAGGACACCTACACCCTGGATGAGGTCAATGCGGAAAAGTACCCGGCAGATGCCAAAATGGCGAGCATCATCAAGGAAAACGAAGCGCCTTTTAAAGACGAAATCGAAACCATCGTTGGATATTCGACCTTGCCACTCTACCGCTACTTTGTCATTGAGAACCCCATGGATACCCTGATCCTCAATGCCTTGGATTGGAAACTTCAAGAGGTAGACGTGGTCCTGTCCAACGGATTCCGCTTCTGTCCTCCTCGTACGACGCCGGACGAGACGGGGAATATCCCCATCACGGCCGGCTACCTCTACGACATGCTTCCGGTGGACTCCAATGTTCGGACGGCGCAGGCCAACGGAGCGCAGATCAAGAAGTGGTTGGAAAAAGAACTGAATAACGTGTTTGCCAAGGAGGCGGCCGAACGCTTTGGAGGATGGGTGATCAAGTTCAAAGGCATGACCATTGAATTTGAGGCCTTTGCCCCCAAAGGGCAGCGTGTTAAAAAAGCCTTGATTCACGGCGAGCCTATCGAGTTGTCACGCATGTACACGCTATCGGCCTGTGAGCGCGATGGCGATCCCGATGACATTCTGTGCCGAATTAAAGGCGTGAAAAACGCGGAAACGCGCGATTTTACCTTGCACGAGGTCATCAAGGAATACCTCGCAGTCAATAGCCCCGTAACGCCCACGCCTCCCATGGCGGCGAAAGTTCTGGACGCACCTCAAACACTATTGACTCAAGTATCTGGAGTAGATTATCAATTCGTGTAAATGGCACGCAGACATCGTATGAAAAGCGGCCTAGCCGCTTTTC
>Ga0208168_1000297_pt1 | contig 15739 bp, 38 predicted proteins | sample Colrivmet1547A02_FD_187643 | JGI IMG/M metagenome (GOLD analysis project Ga0208168, IMG submission 187643) | Estuarine microbial communities from the Columbia River estuary - metaG 1547A-02 (SPAdes) (version 2) | ecosystem: Environmental > Aquatic > Marine > Intertidal zone > Estuary | place...
GATTATCTTATATATGTTTCTTATCTTTAACACTATCTTCGGTTTCAATTACTACATATGGATATACATCCTCACCTTTCTTTATTGCTCTTACTATTCCGCTTTGAATAATCTTATTTGCTTTATCTTCATCAATACTCGCTATGTATTGAATCGTATCGTTTAAGTATATTACTTTCATACTATTTTATTCCCAATTTTACTATTTCAATTACAATCCACAATCCTAACATTCCGCCGATTATGATTCCCAATGTGCCTATAAGTAATTCCAATGTTTTATTCTCTCTCATTACTTTCGTTCTTTGTGTCCTTTAATCCAATTATACATAAAATCCCTATCTAATTTTTCGTATATCTTATTCAACTTATCTTCACCATTCTGCTCAACGGATGCACTATCAATAAAATTTTCCTTAATCGACTCACCCCCAACCCCCGCCCCTTTTGGTTCGTTACTCTTATCTAAGTTCTGAATATAAGTAGTCCCATCCTCTAAGGGAAATTGTTTATTTAATTCCTCTTCTCTGTTCATAGCTTTTTTTCTTTTTTCGTTTGTTAGGTATTGTTAATGTTATACCTATTCCACTTTCATCTGCCCAAGCTAAATCATACGATGTGTAACCATATAATTCAATTTTACCTCGCTTTATTAAACTCTTTTGATAATATACCATATGCGATGTCGTATCAGTCACTTGTCCACTTACCATAATCGGCATCAATAGCAATAACCATTTCATTTTAAATATCCGTTGGTAGTATCGTACTTTTATGACCTTCATCGCCGAATATACGAAAACTTTTTACTAATCCTAAATCGGTTATAGTTACTGCTTCAACTTCAATACCCCACCTAACTACATACTCTTTAACTTCGTTTGTAATTTGTGTATTGACATCTATTAAATTATCCCACTTTGTCATTTCAACTACATCCCTAATTATACCCTGCGTTGTATCAATTAGTACATCGTTTGCATGCATCACACCTAATAGATATGTTCTTACGTTATTTACTTTGTATCTGATAATTGCTTTCAATACTATACTTTGCTCATCTAATGTTGTCAAAGTTTGTGAAGGCAAATTAACTGATTGAGTAATAACAGGGCATTCAATTATAGAATCAAAGAATGGTATTTTAAAATGAATACCTCCATATAATGTTTTAATCCACTTGCCAAATCTTAAATGAACTCCAGCATTCCACTCTTCAATAATAACATACGGCATCAATTGATAACCAAATCTCTCTATTAATTGTACTAATTTATCAAACATAATTTTTATTTTAATCAATCATTTCATTTGGCATTACCCACATATGAATAGGAGTCCTATCCCCTACATATGCACTTAATATATTAAACTCAAGCCATTCTGCAGCAGTTTCCCAGTCCCATTTATTGTCACGCATTAAAATGATTTCCATTTGGTGATTATCATATACCGGCACACCTTCATTTGTTATACCAATGATTGCTTCATCTAATCCATCCCAAAGAATTGCCTGCGGGTCGATATCTAATATCCGTTTACGTTTTAATTCTGAATTCATATTAATTAATTGATATCATACATTTAAACCCATCTTCGCTTTCAAATAACCATTCTATCATTTCATATTTAGTATGCTCATTTTCATCTATTAACCAATTTATAATTTCTTTTACAAATCTAAAACGTCTAAATCCATTTGTTTTATAATTGTAGATAACAAATTCACCTTTCAATGTAGGAAATGCTTCGGGATGAAAACTACCATCTGGCATATATGCTACCAAATTCCACGCATCGGCAGAAAATAATCCTATTTCGTTTGCATATCTAAATTGTTGTATATCGTATTCTATATTTTTCATACTATCTCTTTAAATCCCTTTTAACATCCTCTTTAACTTTCTCCAAATATACCAACCTTTCATTTTGTGAAACAAATGGTACACTCCAAAATTGTCTAGTCTTTGTTTTAAACCAACCGAATACAAATGAATATACCCCCATCACTAATCTCAATTTTACTGAATTAAGATACATTGTCAATACCGGCAGTGCAGGTGCTCCATGTGTAAGGTAGGTTCTAACCCTCTTATCACTTAATAGGGGTGTTGGATAACCATATAACTTTGTAATTGGTGTAAACTTATATGCAAACCCCGGCGTAAATATTTGGTCAAAGAATGCCTCCATTGCCGGCGTACATCTAAACCACCATACGGGAGATATAATATAAATCCTATCAGCCCATGTGATTAATTCTTTATATCGTTTGATTGTATCTTTTGTAAATTGGAATGTTATGTTATCTTTATATAAATCAACTACACACGTTTCCTCTTTATTTTCTTTTAAAGTTTGTTGAATGGTTTTCATTATACCATTGTAACAGAAACTCTTTTTATCAGGGTGCCCTATTATAATTAAGTTTTTCATATTAGAAAGGTAATTCGGTTAATGATACCAATTGATTAAGTAAAAATTGCATATTATCTAAATTATTTCTTAATACTTCTGATTTTGAAACCTGTCCATATGAGTTTGTAACGATAGTAGCATACCCATCAGTTTGTGGATATTTTAATACTGATAATGTGTGCTCAATATTTGCTTCGATTTCAGTTAATACCCATGTCCAATTACTTTCTTTTACTGATAAATTTCTACCAATGAATGTAACTTCATATGCTTTACCACGTATTTCAATTTTACCATTTAGCTTTTCAGGGTTCTTAAAAACAATTGGATTCAATCCATTCATCTTAGCAGCTAGCGCATCCAAATCATCGTATAATGAATCGATTGTAGTATTTGTAGGACGTTTGGTATTCATACTTCGCCAAAGTATATCTTGCCAATTTTCAATTTCTAATTCATCCTTTGTTTCCATCTATTCAATAGATTTTACTTTACTAAAATTAAAACTTCTCCAGCCTTCCTTTTCTAAATCAAATACGGTAATCAAATCTGATTCAACTACGTTTCCGTTTTCATCTAACCTTACAACTTTATCAGTTTTAGGATGCTGTGCTTCTGGAATTTTGGTAATCATTTTTGTACATAACATTGTACGTTCACTACCATCGGCTTTTGTGAATGTTACACTAACGCTTTCGTTTTGTAACTTTTCTACTAACTCTTCTTTTGTAATTTGTAATTCCATAACTTATTTATTTATATTAATATGCTTTCTGAATTGTGAAATAGTAATTCCACTTTAACCAACTTACTGCTACTCCAAATGCCGGAGTGAATACGCCCGTTTCTAAAAAATATCGGTTACTATACCATACTTTTAAAAATGGTAATACATTAATAACATCCACATTCTTTTGTGCTGTGTTATTGGATACAAACCATTTAGTATTTGCTTTTAACTTATGTGCTTTTACATTAGTTTTTTTACTTTTTGTCATTTTCTTTTAATTTTTTAATTTCGTTTTCTAAATTAGAAATCTTTTTACTATAACTTTCAATGGCAACATTTCTGCTCCATTTACCCATATTATTTACAGGTACCATTTCTTGGTAATACTTTAATTTCTCTTTTAACTCTTTGAGTTCTTTAAATAAAGCCATTGTGTCCTCCTTTCTTTTTGTTTCGTTACATTATAAAGTTACTAAAACTTTTTGGATTTTCCAAATTATTCTTTTAATCTACCATACCCTCTAATTGCCTTTTTATATCGGGGTTCTTCTAAACTACTTATCTTTACACCTTCGTACTTATTAGCTGCGTGTATAAAATACGTGTTACCAATAAAAACTCCCGTATGCCATCCGCTCGGAGATGCTTTGCTTATAAAAAATACCAAATCACCCACACCTAAACTATCCTTTTTAATTCTTTGGGTTTGTGCCCATTGTTTATATGCTACTTCACCTAATCCTTTATTATAAACATCTTTATACAATCGTTTATTAAATTGAGAGCAATCAATACCTCGTTCACTATTTCCACCCAACTTATATGGTTTACCTATCCAATATAACATAAACTTATTTAAAGCGGTATCGGTGGTTAATACATCATCGGTTATTGTGCCAACCGGTAAACCATTTTTGATTTGTGCTATTGAAGTTATGCCTAGCATAACTAAAACGGCTATAATTGTTACTCGTTTCATTTATCATTTTAATCCCACCAACCTCGCAAATCAGTTCCATCGTATTCCTCACCATACTTCATTGAGTTTTTAGTTCCTTTAATAATTGTCCATAATTCATTCCATTCAGCTTGCTCAATAGCAACTGCTCTTTTGTATATTCTACGATTATGTAATTTATCTTTTTTTGTTTCGGTATCTATTAATCTATGCATACCATCTTCGGTTTTTTCGAATAACCAATCTGATAAAATTAATTCACCCAATTCAGCTTCAGCTCTTTCTACAAAATTATCTTCTCTACTATTCTTTAATAATTCCAATACTCTACGAATTGCTTTTATCTTTGGTTCACGCGATTCACTAACTTCAATTCCTTTCTTACTCAATCCAGCTTCCATAATGATTAATGAGCGCTCTAACATATTTAATGTATAACGATAATCCCACCAATCGTGTGAATACAATTCTTTTCGGAATCGGTAAATGTTTTTAATAAAATGTGGAATATCATATCGGATTGTCGAATATGTTTTATACCACCAAGTTTGTTGCCTTACTAATCTTTTGAGTGAATCAAAAAATGTATTTGTAAATTGTGTTTCCATAATTAATGTTTTGAACGACCTCTACCTAATTTTTCTAAATCTTCGTATGAGCCAGCTGTTTTTGATTTTTGTTTTTTAAATAGTTTTCTTTGTGGTTTAATAGTTGTCCAGCTACCATCTTCATTTTCTCGCATTAAAGGTGCTCTCCATGCTTCGAAACAAATCCAAGCTGCAAATACTACCAATACTATTGCGAGTACACTTAATATATCCATAACTTATTGTTTATATTGTTTCATAATATTATATCGTCTATGTCTTTCCTCTTCAGATAAAAATTCAGTATAAGTGTGCTCTATATTTACCTTTGTACATATTTCTGGCAATTTATTATTTCTGAAATAATTGTTAATATACCCTATAATATTTGCAGAACCAATTGGATTAGCCGAATGAACATACACAGTTGGTAATTGTATTTTTTTATTCATAGCTTCAGCAACTAAGAAACGAGCACAATCCATACCAGTCTTTTCATCAATTCTTTTATAATCCAATTCATAATTTGGTTTAACATTACTATAATATTCAACCATAGCAGCTTCACCCAAATCGTGGTCTAATGAAATTAGTTCATAATTTTCTAATCCATTCAAATTAATATGAGCTATAAACTCATCATAATTCTTAACTACTTCCCACTTACCTTCTGTTGGAATTCGAACATCATCTAAATACAAATATATTTTATTTTTTTTCATTTTACTTCTATAAATTCGGAATGTTTATAATCTCGTTTTGATTGATAATCATCTTGCCAATTTTGAATAATCCACATTGCTTCATTTTCACTCTTTAATGGATAATCACCAGATTTCCATATTTTAAATGGTAAATAAAAATAATCAGTTTTATACCATACTTTTTGCTGTGGTTGGTAATACTTTTCACCATTATAAATCCAAGTATGTATTCTATACTTTGGCTTTGCTTCTAATGTTATCACTCCCAATAACATTAGTACTATCATTATTTTTTTCATTACATTAAAAATTCTACTATATCTCGTTTCAAAAAATCATATTCAAATGTCATTGGTTTGTTATTTACTAAGTAACTCAAATCACAATTACATCCGTTAAACGCATATCCCCAATCAGTATGTCTATATCCGTATGCTTCGTGGATATGGCCTGAAAAGTGTAATTGAGGTCTAACTTCATTCAATCGATGATATAATTGGTCACACCCTACATTTAATCCCTCTCTATTAGTTCTATCACAATATCCATAAATAGGTCCGTGAGTGATAACAATATCAGTATCATTTGGAATTCTATTCCATATTTGATTTATATCATATCCTCTATCTTTGTTAAAAGCCCAACCATATCCAAACGATGGTGTGATGGGCGAACCCCATATTTTAACATCATCTAATATTACAAAATTGTTCTCTAAGTAAAATACATTTGGACGTAAATGGATTCCCAATAATTCTTCTAACCAAGCTGGCTTACCTTCTGCACATTCGGTATCATATTCAGTTTTACCTTCAAAGTGAGCCAACTTATCCCTCAACAATTGTTCTCTATCAAAGGTCATATCGTGATTACCTGCAATAAAGATTTTATTAGTATAGTTGTTTATATCATTAAACCATTTTACAAATCGTTTAACTTCAGTTTCCCTACCCAATGAAGAAATATCCCCACTATGAATAAGCAAATCGCCGCCGGGCAACAATCCATTAAGTTGGTTGTGCTTATTGTGGGTATCACTAATGTGTGTTATTCTCATTTTCATCTTCGTATTCTTTACTTCCTACTAATTGATATGCATCATATGTTGCTTCTAAAGCTATTTCGATTGAATTATAAATTTCTTCGTCATATTCAGCTAATGGATGTTGTAAACAATGGTTGTGCAAGTTTTCGGTTAATATGTACAGCCTATCCAATAATTCCAAATAATGCCCTTCGTTAATTTCTGATTTAGATACCATATTTTACAATTTTTATATAACTAAAGATACGAAAAATATTCGATATTGCCAAATAAAAAGGGGGAAATCCCCCCTTATATTATAATAACTCTTAATGTGATTACATCATTGGAGGCATCTGCATTTGTGGTGCTGAATCCTTTTCTGATTTCTTTTCAGCTACAACACATTCGGTTGTAAGTAATAATCCGGCTACCGATGCTGCGTTTTCTAATGCTAAACGAGTCACCTTAGTAGGGTCAATAATACCTGCTTCAATCATATCCACATATTCATCAGTTCTCGCATTAAATCCATAGTTACCACCAACTTCTTTTACTTTATTAATGATAACATCGGGCGAACCACCTGCATTTAAAATGATAGTTCTGAATGGTGAATGAATTGCTGATTGAATAATATTAGCTCCTAATTGTTGGTCAGCGTTTTCTAATCTATCACGGAATTCAGTATTGAGTAATACCTCACTTGCTTTTACTAAAGCGATACCACCTCCAATAACAATACCTTCCTCAACAGCTGCACGAGTTGCGTGTAAAGCATCATCTACTCTATCTTTTTTCTCTTTTAATTCAGTTTCAGTTGATGCTCCAATATAGATAATTGCTACACCTCCACTTAATTTAGCCAAACGTTCTTGTAATTTTTCCGTATCATAATCTGATGTACTACGTTCAATTTGCCCTTTGATTGTATCAATACGTGCTTTGATTGCTTCAGTAGTTCCACCACCATTGATAATAGTTGTAGTATCTTTATCAATACTAATCTTATCAGCAGTTCCACACATTTTTAATGTAGCCTTTTCTAATGTCAATCCACTCTCTTCAGATATTACAGTTCCGCCTGTTAAGATTGCTATATCTTCTAACATCTCTTTACGTCTATCACCAAATGCTGGTGCTTTAACTGCTGCAATTTTAAGTGAGCCTCTCATTTTATTTACTACCAATGTAGCCAATGCTTCCCCTTCGATATCTTCGGCTACGATTAATAAAGGTCTATTAGTTTGTGCAGCTGATTCTAAGATACCAATAATATCTTTCATTGAACTAATTCTCTTATCATACAAAAGTACATAAGGTTTTTCTAATTCAGCTTCCATCTTTTCCTGATTAGTTACAAAGTATGGTGAAAGGTATCCTCTATCAAACTGCATACCCTCTACGGTCTTTACTTCGGTTTGAGTACCCTTAGCTTCCTCTACCGTAATAACTCCATCCTTACCAACCTTATCCATTGCATCGGCTAACATCTTACCTATTTCAGAATCATTATTTGCTGAAATGGTAGCTACCTGCTCAATTTCTTTGTTAGTGTTAATTTTTTGTGATGTTCTTTTAAGTTCATTCACCACTTCAATAACTGCTTTATCAATACCACGCTTCAAATCCATTGGATTAGCGCCGGCAGTTACCATCTTAATACCATCAGCGAAGATAGCTTGTGTTAATACCGTAGCCGTTGTTGTACCATCTCCTGCTAAATCAGCAGTTTTAGATGCTACTTCTTTTACTAATTGAGCTCCCATATTTTCGATAGTATCTTCTAATTCAATTTCTTTCGCTACCGATACACCATCTTTAGTAATATGAGGCGAACCAAAGGATTTACCAATGATTACATTTCTGCCCTTAGGCCCTAAAGTTACCTTCACAGCGTTAGCTAATGAATCAACTCCAGCTTTTAACTTTACTCTCGCATCGTTTTCAAATAACAATTGTTTTGCCATAATTTAATTTAATTTTTGTTTTTATTTCGTTTGTTGATACAAATATATGAAAATTATTTGTAATTACCAAATTATTCATCGGATAACTTAGCCTCATCTATTAAGTTTACAAACAAATATTCATTCGTTTGCGTACTTTTTAATATTTTTTCGCATCCAATCCACTCTCTTAAATGTTTAGCGGCATCCCCTTCTAAAGTTTTATTAAATTTTTGGTATGGAATTCTACGAATTACTTCATATAATTCATCTCCCACATTTACCAAATCTAGCTTTCTCATTTCCAAAACATTTGTATTCCTAAAATTCCACAAGCCAATATCAAACAAACAAACGTTTTTAGATTGATAGCTTCGTTGAATAAAAAATAACTCATTAAAGCAAACACAATAATACCAATCCCAAATCCTATAAGACGGGATGGCCAAATATCACCATTAAAGCTGTGTACGAAATATTCTACTGATTTTATATATAACCAGCTTATTGGTATTGCCATACCTAATACGATAAATGGATATCGTTCATACCAATTATATTTTATACTTCCCTGCAGCTGCAAAAAAGTCAATATTTGTGCTATGAGTCCATAGACAAATCCCAAAAGTAACTTATTCATTTATTTATATTTTAATCCATATAGTCAGATATACTTATTCCGTCATCTTCTTGAGAATAAATAATATCATCCATTTCTTCACAATAATCGTAGATATCATCTAATAAAGGGTGGTTTACGCCATCCGAATCTATTTGCTTCAATGATTCTTTAATTTTGTAAATTAGTTTTTTTAATTGCTCTTCCATTGTTTTTAATACTTTTGTTTCTATTGGAAATAAGTATTAATAAATTTTGAATTTTAGCACATTGTTCATATTCTTCTATTTCTAAGAAATATTTCATAGCTTTATCCAATGTATCAGCTACATTTTTATCGCTAACCATAAACACCACATTATCTGCTAAATTTGAAATCATTATAGCTTCTATAACTTCAAATTCGCCTAATATTAGTTTTTCACAATACCTAATCAATTCTGAATGTATTATGTATTTGTTAGTATTCGCCCAATTAACCAACGATTGATTTCCAATATCAATATGTAATAACATAGGTTTAGTCATTATTTTTATTTAAACGTTTCGTAAGCCAGATATATACTCCAAAGAATAACCCCGCTATACAATACAAAACGAAGTTCGCTTTCCATAAACTTCCTGTCAGTAGCATTAGGGAATATTGTACGGCATCGAATCCAAAGGGATTGAAGAATAGTGCCAGCATTAATGCTATATCTTTGTATAACATTATTCTGTTTTCTTTGCTTTTCAGCTTGTTGATTGTTTTTACTATCACCCTCGTCCATTTTATATGATTTCGTTAAATAATACATAACCGATTTATAATAAATATTCAAGTCCTCTAATATTAGAACGTTTTAGTTGGATATCCATTTCAGATTTAGTAGTACCCTCTTTAACTTGCTTCTTATACCACATATACAAATCTTCCAATGTGCCCTTTCCTCTTTGTCTTTCCATAGCTTTATTCCAAAGGTCTTTACCAAACTCTTGTTTTAATTCCTTTTGTAATTTCCAAAGAATAGATTTCTCATTCTTATCAGCTTCTATTTCCAACTTCAATGCTTTAATTCTTTTCATCCTCCCCGCTTCCAAAGATGCCTGAATACGATTTTGCTCATCCGTACCCCCATAATTCTTATAAGCATCCGCACTTGCTTTCTCGGCAGTTTCTCTAACAACCTTAGCCTCACTAAACATATAAGAATAATCAAAGTCACCATTTCGTATTTTTAATAAAAGTGGAGCATCAGCCTTTAATGGTTTATTAGGTCTACCTTTAGTCCACCATCTAAATTTATTGTATGCCATAATATTTTTCTTTTAATTTATTAGCGTATGCGTCGTACTGATAAAAATCTTTCTCTATGAATTTGTTATTAGAGCGAATGAATACACTTTTTATTTTAATATCATTAATAATAGCTTTATTAGTATATGGATTTATGCCGGCATCTGAATATGTTATATCTTTCTTGCCATCACCGTCGAAATCATAATATATCAATTTATTTTTCCAATTTGGCCTTTGTATATTAATTGTGTATTCTATTGCATTATTATCAATAGCAAAAGAACCATCATTTTTCTGAAAGTATATTTCTATATTCCATTTTTTATACGATTCAGCATTCAAAGTAATAATATCATTTAATCCATCATTGTTTAAATCATCTACAATATAATCAAATATATTCATATTATTTTGTGGAAATGGAATTTTGATTGCAGCATTACTAATATACCTACCATTACCTTTGTTAAGGAGAATCGTATTTTCCGATTGACCGGCAACGAATAAGTCCTTCATTCCATCTTTGTTTAAATCCAATAATCTGCAACTAAACGAACCATTCAATATACTAACACTTTCGCCAAATGAATTATCAGATGTATAGTTTTTTGTATCCGAAGCAAAGTGTGCAAAATTAACATTGGTAAAGTATGGATAAGATGCTATACCCCAAAAAATATATGAATGCGAATTAGCAACAACAAATAAATCAGGTCTACCATCGTTATTGATATCAGCAACATCACCACTCTCGTGTGTAAACATATCTGATAAATCCTTTGGTTCTAATTCCAATTTAACTAAATCATATCCACCCTTACCATCACTTAAACATAATGTCACAGGTTCGGTATCATTTATTGGACTCCCTTCATCTGAATGACCATGTATAACCATATCAACATAGTTATCATTATTCAAATATACCGGTGTAACTTTATATGGCCCTCCGATGAAATCAGTCTTATCATTTAATAGATTCTTTTCTTCAAATTCCAATGATACTGAATTCCAAATTAAAAATGATAAATTTGCTTTTTTACCATTATATGCTGCTCCGGCATTAAATACATCTATATAACCATCATTATTAAAATCACCATTACAAATGGCAGTAGAAAAAACACAATATGCTTTATATGCATCAAATACTTCATAATTTTTTTGATAAACAGCTACAATTAAATCACTTAACACATTTGTATTTTCCCAATAGTCTGTTCCTAATTCTTTAGCATTTGTGGCAACTTTGTATCCTTTAAACTCATTCGTATTTTTTACAGGAGTTGGTATTGGGGTAGGTATATCTTCTTTACTACATCCTATTATGAATACTGATAGTATTATCAATAATTTCTTCATATTGTTTAATTTTTGATTCTAAAAATTCCATTGATTTTGAACTCCCAGTCCAAGAATCATATTTACTATATCGTTTGACAAATTGTTCCAATCCAACCGAAGTTAATTCTGATTGTAAATCTTCAACGTCTCTAAGGTAACATTGGTTGAATCCCATTGATTATTTTATTTTAGGAAATAATATATTTTCCATAAAGTATCTCGCATCTTCAATTCCTAATTTTGCTTTTAATACATTAAAAGTTCTTTCGTTCTTTTGTTGGTTTTCACAATACCTATTTTGAGCTGCTATTATATAATCGGTTCGATATTCGGATTGCTTTGAGCCATCTAATATCGTATTATACATTTCAAAACTATTCACCACTACTTCAGCAAGTTTATCCAATTCATTATCGTTTGGAATAATTGCTAACGCAGTTGGTGAAAATATAATCTTTGCCCAATCTGGCAATGGATATGGTTTTTCAAACTCATGCTCACAATTGTATCTTAATGTGTTATCAACGGGACTCCAATCCATAAATGCTGCTAATGGTTTCTTATCAGTACATATGATATCAAATCCAAATATAGGATGTTGATAATTTTCGTTTGGAAAGCATGTAAAGTGCAATACTTCTAAATTCTTATCACTATATCTTTCTATATGAGCCATACGAAAATTATCACCCACATATCGTTTATTACTCCAACCATAATCTTTGGTAGGTATTTCGAATGCAGCTGATAATTCTAATACATATTGTATCTTATTAGCTATACTATTTAGAGTATGTTTGTAATTCATCTAATATGTTTATAATGTATTGAAATCCTTTGTTTACTTCATCAGCCCATTCATCTTTTTGAACACTACGAATTCTAGCAACTAATTCTGGCACATTATCAAAATCATACATTCTACCTTTGCCTGGAATTTTAGATTTCATAATCTGACCACCAAACATCAAAGCCATATAGTTCAAATAAATGTGAGGATACAAATCTTTTGTTTTTAATCCTTCCAAATACGTTCCATACTTTGTAGTTGCTTCAATTGTAGGAAGTGAATCTGATATATCTTTACTCAATTCCATAATATCATCAAATATTTTCGTCAATCTAGCCATATCAGGTCCGATATCAGCTAACTTATGCTCTTCTATACATTGAAATATAGATGCTTGTTGAATCAAATAATGTTGATATTCTTTTTTAGAAAGTTCACCTCTAACCATTCTCTGGCTGAACTCCATTTTCTCAGCTTTACTATGTAGTTCTGCTGTTAATTCTCTTAATCCCATATTATTTCTTTTTAGTTTTTTTATATTTTCTAGCTGCAAGTTTCAAAGCTTCATTAGGTTCACCATCAAACCCACCATCATCCGAAAATTCATCTTCATCTAATCCATCATTTAAAGTACAATCAAAATCTGAAATAAGTTCTTTATCCATTTGCTGTTCTTCTAAAACCTTAACATATGCTTCTGCTGCTTTTCTTAATTCAGGCGATGGTTCATACATTACTTCTTCGGCAGCCTCTTCTTTATATTCATCAGCTCTATCCACAATCCAATTTTTCCAAGCTGAATCAGAGTATCCCAATCCTACACAAATAGTTTGAAATGCTTCGAATAATTCATCGATATCGGTATCACTATGGTCTATCTCAACCGATACCTTTGTACCATATTGCTGTGCCGTAATTAATGTTGGCTTTATAAAATCTGCTATTCCGTTGTTTTTCATATACTTTGTTTTAGTCGAACCATTGGGTTCTATTTGTTTTAACATTCTTAATTCCGGCATCTTTAAATTTTGGGTCACCACCTTTACGAGCCGCTGCTTCAGCTATCCTTCTCGCTTTCTCATCATCGCCAATCTTACCCAACTCCTTAGCTCTTTTTAACTCTTCAGTCGTTAATGCATCTCCCTTTGTTTGTGCGGCGAATTGCTTTGCATGATATTGCCCAATAGGTACAGTGAATTGTTTTAAGTAAGCTGCTTTAGTATCTAAATACTCAAAGAAATCAGCTTCACTTAATGCTTTCATTTGCTCATCGGTTAATTCATCATTTGGATTATAAATCATCGATATCAATTTCAGGGTTTATTTTATAAAGTATTTCGCCATTAGCAGCTACTGAATCCATAATAAGTGTTCCATCCATTACCATATCCCCAAAGGTTTTATTTATACCTTCGGTTGTAACCTTATTAATTACTTCCATAAGCTGCTCATCTGATAAATGAATATCATCTAACTGCTCCCAATTACGTTGCATTTGAATTTCTAATTCTCTACGAAGTTTGAATGGGTCACAAAAAAGGTATTGTTCATAGAAGTCTGTTTCTTCTAATTCACTCATTATGTTATCAGCCGTTTCTATTATCTCGTGTAGAATATCCATATGGATTATTTTTGATTATTAAATAATTTAAATGCCGCCTCTTCTTCTTCCTTCGTAGGATGGTATGTAGATTTATAGTATTCATCATCATAAAACATATCATCTGGAAATATAGAACCACTTGCTACACCATTCCAAAACTGAATTTCTTCATTGGCTTTTTGTTCACACCATTCTTGAAAGTGATATTCATCATCAAGTAAATCGGCATTACTTCCCGTCATTTGTTGTTGATATTCTAGAAACAATTCTTTCATTTTTCCCATAACTATTTGATTTTAATGTTAATAACAATATTTTCTAATAACTCAACTTCATTTTGAAAAACGGCGGCTTCAAATTCATTTCTGCTTTTTTCAATAGCATTTTCTACTGCTTTGATTACAATCGTTTGGAATTGTTGAGGAGACATATTACTATATGTAAATCTATGGTTAGTAATAGTAATACCATCATCACCAATTTTTACCCAATATTCCAATCGCTTATTTACCAAAAAATATCGCCCACTTATTGGAGCCATTTTAATATCAGTATCATGTTGTTCGCATAAATTTGTTACAATATCCATAATGAGTTGCTCTTTCTCATTAAATTTATACGTCGGATTGAGCTTTTCTTTTAACCAAGTTATCATATTTTTAAAGATTAAATTGTTTCAGTTTTTAAATATACGAAAAAAATTCGAATTAATCAAGTATTATTTTAGCTATTTTTGTAACACCATTTGATTTGGCTATAATAGTTAGGGTATCTCCCTTCATATTATACATGGGTGCTATTACCGTATTGATACTACCATCTACCGAATTATAACAAACGGGGTTGATTGTAGGTACTTGTGCAGTTTTAAGATTAACTACTTTAATACTATCCACAATTTGCCACCCTAAACCTCGCCATGTTCTACGATATATTGTACCAATTGATTCACCCTGCTTTAGTGTCCAATAGTGTGAACTTTCCCATTCAACTTTCTCTCTCGGATTATCTGGCACTTTACCATTCTTAGTGATTGAACCTGATACTCTATGAATATTTTGGGTTGTTGTTGAATACAATTTAAAATGAGAATACCCATTCACATCAAGTGGTAAACGGGTATCAATATTCATTTCAATATTGTTATTGGGAAATATATCCTCTTTACTGCAGCCTGTCAATAGTAAAGACCCAATCAGTAATAGTAAATTGGTTTTCATAATTATTCAGTTTCGTGTTGCATAAAATCATCAAACTCTTTAGCAGCTTTTGGATTAACATCATATAGGTGGTCTAAACTTAATTCGTATCTTCCGAGTTGAGTATGTAAGATAAAAATTTCTGAATTTAATGAATCAATTGTATTTGCTTTTTCGATATCCCCACCAACTACTACTTCAATCTTTTGTTCAGCTCTTAGTTTAGTTAATTCCTTTTGTTGGAAATAACATACCACTAACACTGCTATGGCGCCTGTTCCTACAATTGCCTTTTGATACTTTGCTATAAACTCTTTCATATTATAATTGTTGTATTTTAATTAAAACTTCTGTTACATCTTTATCAGATAGATACCCCAATACATCATTTGTAATTGGCGTATCATAACATATTTCATCATCTTTGAAAATTGCTAATTCATATAATCCATCCTTACCACCATATGAATGTTCACTTTTTACTACGGATGCTTCATATCCATTATCAAATTTAGTTCTACTTACAATTCCAAAA
>Ga0208168_1000302_pt1 | contig 15629 bp, 13 predicted proteins | sample Colrivmet1547A02_FD_187643 | JGI IMG/M metagenome (GOLD analysis project Ga0208168, IMG submission 187643) | Estuarine microbial communities from the Columbia River estuary - metaG 1547A-02 (SPAdes) (version 2) | ecosystem: Environmental > Aquatic > Marine > Intertidal zone > Estuary | place...
CAAATTACTCATAGTAACCGTCACTCCCCAGTTAAACTCTCCTTTTGCTGGCTTTACTTCTCCCCACAACGTTTTGAAAAACTGATTCAAAGCCAATGTGTTACGACTAATAAATGCAATCTTATCGCCCTTGCTCACCGTGAAGTTGATATTGCTAAACAATACCTCGCCCGACTCTGCTTTGGCACTCAAATTCTCAATCGTTAATATCTGATCACCCACTTCTCTACCCTGTTTTACAATAATACCAGGATACTTTCTTGTGCTCGGCTGAATCTCTTCGATGTTCAATTTCTCCAACATCTTCTTACGTGCCGTGGCCTGCTTACTCTTAGCAACGTTGGCACTGAATCGCGCGATGAACTCCTGCAATTCCTTCTTCTTGTCCTCCGACTTCTTATTCTGATCCGATCTCTGACGTAACGCCAACTGAGAACTTTGATACCAGAATGTATAGTTACCGCTGAAAATCTGAATCTTACCAAAATCAATATCGCACACGTGCGTACAAACATTGTCCAAAAAGTGACGGTCATGACTTACAACCAACACCGTATTTTCGAAAATTGCCAAAAATTCTTCCAGCCAACGAATCGTATCAACGTCCAAATCGTTGGTAGGTTCATCCATCAACAACACATCTGGATTGCCAAACAACGCCTGAGCCAACAGAACACGAACCTTTTGATTACCGTTCAAATCCTTCACCAAATACTCGTGAAACTGCTCTTCGATGCCCAAGCTACTCAACAACTGCGCTGCATCACTCTCAGCATTCCAGCCATCCATCTCCGCAAACTCACCTTCCAACTCACTCGCACGCATGCCATCGTCCTCAGAAAAATCCTCCTTGGCATACAACACTTCCTTTTCCTCCATAATCGACCACAACTTATGATGACCACGGATTACGGTTTGCAAAACAGGATAATCGTCAAACGCAAAGTGGTTCTGACTTAACACCGCCATCCGCTTGCCCGGTTCGATATCCACCGAGCCCGTATTGGGTTCAATTTCTCCCGATAAAATCTTTAAAAATGTGGATTTACCCGCACCATTGGCACCGATAATTCCATAGCAGTTGCCATTGGTGAACTTGAGGTTGACCTCCTCAAACAAAACGCGCTTACCAAAACGCAAAGAAAGATTTGAAACTGAAAGCATTATATACGAAAAATGAGCCGCAAAGTTACGGGTTATCCATGGAAATCGATGGTAATCTTAACTAAACAATGTTAAAGATCCCTCCATTTTGAGGTTCACAAAGCCCATTGGGCTGTTTTCGAACAGATTTCTATTGAAAACATAATATCTAGCGGGCTTATTACTTACGCCATGTTGCTTTTCTGGCAAGGCCGCAATCACCCCAGAATTCAACATCTTACGCCTAAAATTACGCTTGTCTAAATCCCGCTGCAAAATAGTCTCGTACAAGGTCTGCAAATCGCTCATCGTAAATTTATCCGGCAACAATTCAAATGCAATCGGCTGAATCTGAACCTTTTCACGCAACGCCATCAACGCCCCTTCGGAAATCTCATTGTGATCGAACGCCAACTCAGGAATCTCGCCAATGGGCAACCAAACCGCCCCTTTACTAAACGAACCGGGCTGAATTTCCACCTTGCTACTTTCAATCAAAGCCATGTAAGCAACCGTAATTACACGAGCATCTGGATCCTGCCTCACACCCTGCAACCATGCCCTGTCTTTCGCTTTTGTGATACGCAATGGATCACCAAATGCCTGAAACTGCTGTAAGAAAATCCCCGTTAGGCCTGTCAATTCTTTCAACACACGAACCGCCGCCTCATCCAAATTCTCATTGTCGCGCACCAAATCCCCTGGTAAAGCATAATAGCTATCATCCAACTCCGTTAGCGCGTTAGGTACCGTACGCTTAATCAATAACAAACGTAAAGTCTCTTTGCTGAAGCCAAAAATGACGCAATCAACGGAAACGTGGGGGTTTAAAGATGGGCTTATCGACATGAACAATCTTTGCTCTAGCACACAAATTAACCCAAAATAACAATGCTATGCAAAAAATTGTTTTTCAAGTGTTCGTTTGACACTAAGCCTTTTTTCTTTAACTTGCGTCGATTTTATTATGATCTTAGTAGCAGACAGCGGAAGCACAAAGTGCGATTGGGTATTTACCGACGGAGAATCTCAGCGTTTATCGTTTCATACCATGGGTTTCAACCCATTTTTTCACACCACCGAATTGATCGAAAGCGAAATTCGCAAAAATACAGAACTCGCTGCGGTTGCCCCGATGGTTGACCATGTATTTTTCTATGGTGCCGGAGCAAGTATTGCCTCGAGAAATATCATCATTGAGAACGCCTTGAAAGCCATTTTTACCAAAGCAAATGTTGTGGTTGACCACGATTTACTTGGCGCAGTGTATTCTACTTGTGGAGATGAACCAGGTATTTCTTGTATTCTCGGAACGGGAAGTAATAGTTGCTATTATGATGGCAGTGTAATCCATGAAGTTGTTCCCGCTTTGGGATATGTACTTGGCGACGAAGCGGGTGGAACGTTTTACGGCAAGGATTTACTCCGGATGTTCTTATACAAAGAGTTGCCCGAGAAAATCCACAATGGCCTTATTGAACGATTTAACCTCACCAAGGAAGGTATTTTTGAAGCAATTTATAACAAACCCAATCCAAACGTTTATTTGGCGTCATTCATGCGTTTTCTAAGCGATAACCGCGACGAAAAATGGGTGCGCGATTTCATTTACAATGGCTTCAGTAAATTCATCAACATTCATATTTGGAAGTACGAAAACCACAAAGAAGTGCCCGTTCACTTCGTAGGTTCCGTGGCTTATCACTTCAGCGATCTGTTGAAAGAAGCGTGTAAAATCCACCGCATCAATGTGGGTGTAATTACCAGAGAACCGGTAATTAATTTGGTTGAATACCATTTGCGTAAATTGAAAATTTCTTCATAATGATTGCGCTAATCCTGGAAAACCAAGAGATAACCATCCATTTGGGAACAGGAGAATCGATGCAAAGAATCGACCTACCACCGGGAGTTGGGCATAGCCACGGCTACATCCTAACCAAATAAGCCGGCCGAAATTACTAATGCCGCCACGAAAATTTCGTTCGAAATGGTTTTACCTAAAATCACCGGCCGAGCCACTGCGCAAAAGTTGTTCATACTTCCAATTTTAGCCCTATTAAAAGTCGACCCGATTCGAGTATTTTTGCGAGACTTTGACTCCTGACCAGAACACATCGAACAACCCAATAGACAATTCTACAAAAAAGTCCGTTGCGGTGAGTTCCGAACATTCTGAGACAGTACAAACGTCAAACCCCTCCTCCCCGTGGCTCATCGTCTGGGCTGGGCTTAGTATAACCCTCCCCATTCTTCTGCTTTATATCTACAGTTGCAAACCCGAGGCGTTTTCCTTTACAGGGGTTGAACTCAAGCAGATTTTAGGAAACCAAGACATTGATGCGATGCTCGCAACCTTGGACGAACCTGAAACACCAACAAATACTGCTACCGCAGCCCCAATTACGGATACCACTAATTCAGGTCTTGCAAAAGATTCCACCTTGCCATTTTTAACACAAGGCAGTGGCGTTTTCACTTTGCCCGCTTATGAATTGCCCGTTTTTGCCGATACTACAAAACATCGAATTCTACTTATCGGCGATTCAGAAAGTGGCGGTTTACGCTATCCGCTAAATGACTACTGCCTTGCCAATGGCCACAAATTGGTTTTATCAATGGAATGGTATTCCGCTACCGTTTTTAATTTTGGTAGGTCCGACACAATAGACAAGATCATCGCGCGATTTAAACCCACCTACATTTTCTTAGTTTTTGGCCTCAATGAATTGTATGCCCGCGATTTAAAGGCGAGAAAAATTGCAGCCAATCAGCTTGCGAAAAAGTTGCGCAACATCCCTTATGCTTGGATTGGACCAGCGAATTGGGATGAAGATTTTGGAATCAACCGCGTATTTAAAAGCTCAGCCGATTCCGGGACATTCTTTTTAACCAAAAATCTAACCCTTACCCGCGCCGGCGATGGGCGTCACCCAGATGTTCAAGGCTACCGGATTTGGATGGACAGTGTAGCCAATTGGTTGCAGACATCGGCTAAATACAAGATGGCTATGAAGCCGCCGCGCAAGCGCGGCCGGCCGTTCCGTTCATTAATCATCACCCTTAATGCAGCAAAATACCGTGGATACTAATTGGATCAATAATATATTTGCGCCGCTGCACGATCCACAATTGTTGAATCGTATTTTTAGCTATTCTACCAAAGAGCCTTGGTTCTTTACCGAATTTTCCTTCCTCGCGGTTTTTGGCATTTTCTTGGTTTTTTACGCAGCCGTTATCCAACGTAACGTTTGGAGAAAGGTATATATCATTGCATTTTCCCTGTTTTTCTATTACAAATCAAGCGGCCCATTCTTGGGTCTTTTTGCCTTGATGATCATCAGTGACTACCTCTTTGCGCTACTCATCCAAAAGAAATCCGGAACTACCAGAAAACTGCTACTTTGGCTATCACTATCCTACAGCCTCTCCTTTCTGCTCTATTTCAAATACGCAAATTTCTTCATTCACAATTGCAATGAGCTTTTTGGCACCCAATTCACCGACCATAATCTTTTCCTACCCATAGGAATATCCTTCTATACTTTCCAGTCGATTAGCTATCTGATGGATGTGTATCGCAACGAAATCCCCGCGTCTAAAAACGTGAGTGATTACGCATTCTATATGACATTCTTCCCCCACTTGGTGGCTGGACCCATTGTTAGAGCGAAAGACTTCTTGCCCCAGATTGTAAATCCACAACCCATCAATGCTGCGCTTTATAAAGAAAGCCTGCTGCGAATCATGAGTGGTTTGCTCAAGAAACTCTTTATCGCCGATTACATTGGCAAATATGTAGATATCGTACACGAACTCCCACAAAACTTTTCTGGTGCCGAAAACCTGCTTGCCATGTATGGCTATAGCTTCCAGATTTACTTTGATTTTTCGGGATATTCCGACATTGCCATAGGGATCGCTCTGATGTTGGGATACCGACTCAAAGAGAATTTCGAGAACCCTTATACATCAACCAATGTCACTGTGTTTTGGCGCAAATGGCATATCTCTCTCAGCAGTTGGCTCAAAGACTACATCTATATTCCACTGGGCGGAAACAGAAAAGGCGAATTCAACACTTACCTATTCCTGCTAATTACAATGTTGGTAGGCGGATTTTGGCACGGCGCCGATTGGAGATTTGTCTTCTGGGGACTAGCCCATGGCTTGGCACTGGCATTCCATAAAGCCTGGAGACAATTGTTCCCCAAAGAAAATAACAGCCACTGGACAAGAATCGCAAGCACCGCCATCACCTTCCACTTTGTTGCTTTTTGTTGGATATTTTTCAGAGCCACTTCCTTTGGCTCAGCATTTGCAAGTATCGAACAAATTGTATTTCACACCAAATGGCAAGATTTCACTGGATTTTGGGATTCACGCAGAGAAATGGGCATACTCCTATTCATTGCCACAATCATTGCATTCTTCCCGCCCAAAATCAAAGAAAAGCTATTTCAAGAAATTCAAATACTACCCACGTTTACATGGATACTCTGGATGACAATTGCCCTGCAGATCATCATTCAGTTCAAAGACGACGTAGTACAACCCTTCATTTACTTCCAATTCTAACCATGAGAATTGCATCGATTATTTTTTATTGCTCCATTTTTTGGATTCATCCCCTCCTTTCTCAATCTCATAGTGGCACCGATACCACCCATGTAAAAATCGGTCCGCAAGATAGTTCGGTTATTTGTCTACCCTGCAATGCGTTGCAAGAATCGCCAAAGCTAAAAATTGCTTTGCAAAAATTGCATAATGTTTGGCTAAACAACCCCTCACTCATAAATTTAGAGCCCCAAAAATCCAAATACCCACCCGTTCGCTCCGCTCCGGGCGGTAACGGCCGTCAAAATCCTACCGGCACAGCATCAACCGACACCCTTTTTACCATCATTCAAATCGGAGATAGCCACATCCAAGGCGATTATTTCAGTGGCGAAATCCGCAAACAACTCCAAGGATTCTATGGCAACGCAGGACAAGGAATCCTCTTCCCCTATACCCTTGCCAAAAGCTATGGGCCCAGAGGAACCGTTGCAAAACCCGTTGGCGTTTGGACGGGCATCAAAACAATGACAGGCGGACTCAAAGCGCCACTAGGAGCCATCGGCTACGGGGCAACCACCCTAAGCGCCGCAAGCAGCCTTAGCATAGAATTTAACGATAAATTTAGCGAACCCCAATTTCAAAAAATCAATATCTGGCATTCCGCCGATTCCCAATCCTATTCGCCTACCCTTGCCAACCCATTCCAATGGACAGGCAGTCAGTTTTACCCCTCCGGATGGGGCACAAGCTCTTATCAAGCCACAGCACCCACCAATCAGTTTCAACTTACCCTCGCTAAAATTAGCGCGAATCAAAATCACTTCGGATTCTATGGATTTGAACTCGTACCTAACAGAAGACGTGGCGTTGTCTATCATCATTTTGGCGTTGTGGGGGCTCAATTCACGCATCTAATCGACAAGGCGCCTTGGACAATTGAACAACTTCAGCACCTAAAACCGGATATCATTATCTTCTCTTTTGGCACCAACGAGGCCTATAACGGTAAAATCGATACCCTAGCCTACACGCAGCAAGTACAAGCTTTTCTTCATAAACTGAGCATCGCCTGTCCCCAAACCGTAATCATCTTAACCACCGCTCCCGATACCCGAAGTCGCAACCGTATCCCACCAATGCAACGGCCGATTAACAATCAACTCAAAACCATAGCGGCACGCGAAAAACTCACAGTCTATGATCTAAATGCGGCCATGGGCGGATGGGGATCGCTCCACACTTGGTACAAAAACCAACTCACAATCTCCGATAAATTGCATTTTAACGCAGCCGGATATGCCTTACAAGGTCAACTTTTCACCCTTTCGTTGATGCAGGCCTACAACAAGGTCAATTTTCGCGATACCCTTGATATTACTGCACTAAGCAACACCGTACATACCAGTATGAAGGCGCTTGTAAGGGATTTCAATGCCCAAACGATGGGCGATTCTTTGCGATTCGATTCTACTGTAGATGCGAATTATACCGCAAGGCTCCCATCAACCTCAACTGTCGGTAATCGCAACGACAGTATCAACAGAGTTCCAGCAACCGGAACGAACCGCCGTTCAAATCCGCCAGCAAGGACACCAAGCCTGGGTAATGAAAAAATTCACGTCGTAAAAAACGGTGAAAACCTATACCGCATTGGACAGATTTACCATGTGAGTCATGAGGCCATCGCCAAACGGAACCACCTTAAAAATCCCACGGCCATCAGGCCCGGACAAAAATTGGTGATTCCCAAATAATAATTGTATAAAATGTCTATCGCGAAGAAATCTTCGTAATCCCTAATCCATTAAAAAAGGGAGGGGGGCCTGCGGCCCCCCTCCCTTCATAAAAAATTTCAATGCCTCTATTAGTGAGCCACTTGCAAGCCCAAGGTGCTAACACCCTTGCCACAACCAATTCTCACTTGATATAATCCATTGCTCAAATTCTGAGTAGGAATCCAAATTCCTTTATAACCATCAACTACATCGTAGTTATTGCGGTATACCACTCTTCCCATCGCATCCAATACTATCACCGCAACATTTGATTCCATACCATTGAATGTAATATACGCCAAATCATTACTTGGGTTTGGACGCATATTCAAATCCGCCAAAACCACATTGTTGATCGCACTTGGAACCGTAGTCACCTTCACATCAAAATACACCGTATCTGATTTACATGGAGGATTCAACGCAACCAACATCACCTTAAAAGTACCATCTGCACTGAAAGTATACGTTGTTGCTTTTTGAAAACTTTCATTTCCGTCACTAAAATTCCAATATACCGACTTCGCATTGCTACCCGTAAAATCAAATTGTACCTTCCTGCCGCCTATCACAGTATACTTATAGGTATTCACAGGCTTCAACACACCAAAAATTGTTTTAGAAACTTTCGTTTCGCAACCCGCAGCATTCTTCACACTCACTTGATAACTAGAACTCGCACCATTGGCCTTTGCAAATGTTGTATTCTTAGTTGATCCAGTAGACCATGCATAAGTATAAGTCGGTGGAGGTCCTCCAATCGGTGCCACAGTTGCTGTTAATTGCACTGAATCCCCATCGCATGCCAAAGAATCAGTAGCCGTTAATGTAACCGTAGGTCCATTCTGAATCTGAACGAAAACGTTTCGCTGACCTGTACATCCCTTATCGTCGATACCTGCAACCGTGTAAAAAGTAGAAGTAGAAGGCAAAGCATACATCGTATCGCCAGTGTTAGAGCTCAAACCCGTGGTTGGCGTCCAAGTATACGTCAACGCACCACTAGCAACCAATTTCGCCGCCACCGTAGCGCCCGCACAAAGCGTAGCATTTGCTGGAGTCACAGTAATTGTAGGCGCCGTAGCCGTATTGTCGATCCAAATACGAATACAATTAGAAGTATCCACCAATCCGCTTTTAGCACAAGTAACAATCGCACGAATGTATCTGTATTTACCAATAGCCGCACTAAAATTGGCAGTGTTCACATTGGTTGTCCAAGCATTTGTAGTAAAGGTCGCAGAATCTGTTGATGTCTGATACTTGATAGAAATTCCAGTTGAAGCCGTATTCCCCGCCAAAGTAATCGTAGCAGGACCCACCGCACCACATATATAGTAAGTAGATGCACTCAAAGTACCCGAATTGGGTGTGCCGTCACAAAACGTAGGATATGCATCCCACGTCACACTGTCAATAAAAATATGACCGCCCTGAGCACCACCGCGAGCTGTTGCCTGGATCAAAAAGTAATTTGCAGTTCCTGTGTAAGATGAAGGAATCGCAAAAGAATATTTATACCAACCGTTAGATACCGAATCAGGCATAGTCTTTCTACAGTAACGAGCAATTCCACCCAAGCGTTTAGCCCCTGTTAAACTGCGCGATGTATTAAACCAAACCGATACCGAATCATCCCCCTTGTAAATAGAATCGCGATACATATACAATGAAATGTATGAATTGGCCGTTCCTCTTTTACTCAAATCAATTACTGGCGATCCCAAAGTTTGGGTTCCTCCCGCAGTTGCATTGTTCGATGAAAATCTCGCCATTCCAGATCCGCCAAATGGCTTAGCCACCGGTGTTGTACCCGCATTTGCAGTAGTTCTTCTGGACCAAGTGGGGCCTCCAAAGCCTCCACCAACTGTTTGCCAACCCGTTGGTGGGAAAGCTGTTGCGCTCTCAAATCCCTCTCCCGTAGTCGTTTGTCCAAATAAGTCGCTGCCTGATATCGCCAAGCATCCCGCGATTACATAAGTAATTATTTTTTTCATAATTGTGTTTTTCTATTTATTTCCTTCTATTACTAAAAATGTCCCCTGCTTATCCATATTTCTAAAACCCGAAACCGTTTCATCAAATATCACGTGAACAATATACACATAAATCCCCGATTGAACCGGCTGATCCATATAAATTCCATTCCAACTCTCAGCGATCGGACGCTTATCGAAGATGCACTCACCCCATCTGTTATAAACACTCCAATACCCTGTTTTTACGGCACAAGGTTTGCCCCAATCGTCCACAAACATCGGACGGACCTCATCGTTCAAACCCTGACTCCCAAAAGGTGTAAGCGCCGTTGGCATCCACATCTTACAATCACATCGCAGCGCATATACCTTAACTGTATCGTCCCGCATTCCACAAGCATTCTCCGTGTGTAAAATGTACGTCCCAGATTGCGAAACACTCAAATCCCCCGTTTTTGCACCCGTGTTCCACTGATATTTACTGTATCCGGAAAACTGACGCCCCTTCAAGATATAAGGTGTTCCCCCGCAGAAGTATTCTTCACTCACCAGTCTCCGCTCGGGAAAGGTATCAATCATAATTTTAAATGTATCCGTCCGCACACCACAAGCATTGGTAAGCGTCAGATAAAACTTCCCGCTACCTGTAATTAAACGCTTGGGACCCACGGTTAAATCATCCCACAAATAAGCGGCCACATTCGGTTGTGTCATATCCAAATCCCATCCAAATAGGGAATTGCAAAAAGTAGTATCCTTCACCCGAGATTTGGTGGGTGGTAACTTCACCTTCACATCAAAAGTATCATACGCGACCCCACAGAAATTGGAAACCTTCAAAACAACATTCGCCGTCCCATTGAATGATTTTGGAACCATCGTATCGCCATCAGGCCAAGTATACAGACTCTGAGAAACCTTCGGGAAATTCACAACCACCGATTTGCCAATACAAAATACCGTGTCCAACACTTTAGGACTTACCGGAGGCAATAAAATTTTAAATCGTACAGAATCCACCCGACTGCCGCAGGCGTTCCGCGTATCAAGCCAATACACGCCAGGCTTGGTAAAAGTGCGCTTATTCAAGGTACTCCCGTTGTCCCATACGTATTTGGCAAATGGTTGCGTCACGTCAACCGTGTAACTGAATGGACTCTTGCAAAACAAGGTATCCTTCAAATTTGGCTTGGTTGGCGCTGTAGCACTACCAACGATCAAGGTATCTTCACGACTTCCGCAAGCATTTTTCGATGTCAGATAAAATGTTCCCGATGCAGTAAAACTTCTCTGTGGCGATGTGCTCCCATCCTTCCAAGCATAAGATTCTGCCAAAGCCTGCGTCCCATCGGTAGAAACACTGCTAATGCTCGGACAAAGAACCAATGGCGATGTAATCGTTTTTATTGGCAAAGGACAAGCTTGCGTGCAATTTATCGCTTGCGTAATCGCATAACTCGCGGTATCAAACGCCAAAGTAGCCATATCACCAAACGACCTCAATGTATACTTGGTTGAGTCCCACGTCCATGTCAGTGCAGAATTTGTAGCATTAGAATTGCTCGTTCCGCAAGTGCTATTGCAAGGACTATTGATCATGAAATTGTTGTGCACTCCAGCAGCATTATCGACACCGATAGCCAAAACGCCACCTTTTGATCGCGGGAAGAAATTTCTAGACGAAAAGGCTGCGGTTGTTGAGAAGTTGACATTCCCGTTGCTTAAAATCTTTTGATTTTGGATGGTCGCCCCCGTAGCTGTATCAATTTGAAATAACAGCACTCGGGTATTCGTAAATGTTTGATAAGTTGAACTAACCCATAACGACGAACCTTCAAAATATGCTTGTTGGCCGCCCTCAGCAACATTATTTGTACCGATGTTTCGCGACCATTTCCTAGTACCATTGGCCGTAAAAGCACATACCACCGTATTGGCCGTTAACCCAGCACCGGTAGTACCAATTGCATAGATCGTGCCGCCGGGTGCCACCAAAACATGTCCAAATTGATTGATCCCGTTGCTAGTCCCCTTCCACACTTTTCTAATTGTTCCGTCGTTGTTCACGAAAACTGCAAAAGGATACGTTTGCAAAGTTCTACTCCACCCCGTAATTACCCATTCATTGCCCACGCGAGCAATTCCATAAGCGTGATGTTCGTTATTATTTAAATCAAGGTTAATGCTCCATTTATTAACACCCGTAGAATCCAAAAGCGCCGCAATGATATTGGATTTACCCGTTTGCTGCCTGCCTTCACCCACCACAAGTATTGTATTGGCATCATAAACCAAGGCCCGCATTAAAATATCAGACTGACCACTCCTAGAAAAACTTGGCGTTTGTTTTGTCCACTTCAACTTTCCATTGGCTGAAAAATAGGAAACAACACCCAACGATGTATTTATTGTCGATACCGCAGACGAACCCACAACAACCGCTCCACCAGAAGGTGTCACAACCACATCATTGATAACCTCATTTGCTGTGGCAGATCCCTTTACTCCGTATCGGATACTTGACACAAATTTCCCAGTATCGTTAAAGCGCATCAGAAATCCATCTTGGTGATTTGACCCTGAAACCCGTCCATAGCCCGCGAGCCAAAAACCTTTTGCGTCGCCAGAAACGGAAGTGGTTGACATGGTAGACAATCCAACCCTATCTGTATTCGTAAAATACTGCCGCTTAATAAACGGATAGCAAATTCCTTGTGATTTTAACCCCGCAAACGACCCAAATCCCACTAAAATAATTAGTGCTGTTTTAATAATAATTCGCATGCGATTCACCTGTATGTGTTTTTAATAGTTTGTAGACGACAAAATTCGCTTATTTGTTGGCTTGAACACAAAAAAAAATGACACATTTGTGTAAAACCCAAAAAGTTGTGTCTACCCCCAAGGACTATTGAATTTTTCTTGATTTTCGCAAAAAGAAATCCCTGTGTTGCAATTATTGCAATTTCAACCCGATCAAGGCTTATCCCGTTTGGAGAATGCCAAACAAAATGCCGACCTTTACAGCCGGAAGATATTTCTCTAATCAATTGGAAAAACTCATCATCTTTTCTGCCCCCTCTGGCTCAGGGAAAACCACAGTGGTAAAACATCTGCTGGAAGTTATGAGCAATCAACTGGCGTTTTCCGTAAGCGCCACAACCCGTAGCCCAAGACCCGGCGAAACGGACGCTAAGGAATATCATTTTCTTTCCATTGAAGACTTCAATCAAAACGTCGCCGATAATCAATTTCTAGAATACGAGGAAGTTTATGCCGGTATCCTTTATGGCACCCTCTGGTCTGAAGTAAAAAAGATCTGGGCCGATGGAAAAGCCGTCGTTTTTGATGTCGATGTAAAAGGCGGCCTCAACCTAAAACGCAAATTTGGCGATCAAGCACTCGCCGTTTTCCTAAGACCCCCGAGCGTAGATGTCCTCATGGAACGCCTAACCAAGCGCAGCACCGAAGTAGAGCACCAACTCCAGGAACGTATAGCAAAAGCTAACTATGAACTCAGTTTTGAATCTCAGTACGATACGGTAGTGGTAAACGATGTCTTAGAAGAAACTTTCGCAACCTGCGAAAAATTGGTCAGTGATTTCATTCAAAAATAAAGAGCGATAGTATGCGCATTGGACTCTATTTTGGCTCGTTCAACCCCATCCATTTTGGTCACCTACAAGTGGCCCATTACTTTCATATGCTGGGAAAGTTTGATGCCATTTGGATGATTCCATCACCGCTAAATCCTCACAAATCGGAAGAAACCTTAGTGCCTGCCAACCTACGACTGAGTTGGGTACAAAAAGCCATTGAAGGAGAAAAAGGATTGGAATGCAGTGATGTGGAGTTTCATTTGGGAACGCCAAGTTTTACGCATCGCACAGTAACACACCTTTACCAAGAGTTCCGACAGCATCAATTTTCATTAATCATGGGTGCCGATAACTTGCAAAGTTTTCATTCCTGGAATCACGCGGAAGAACTTGCAAAAATTTGTCCGCTTCATGTTTATGCTCGGCCCGGCTATGCAAAACCCCAGGAACCGATCCCTTTTGGAGCCACATGGTATGATGCGCCGCTACTCCATATTTCGGCCACGGAAATTAGAGACCTGTTAGCAAATCAGAAACCGATCGACCATCTAGTCCCTCAATCAGTCATTGGTGAGGTCGAGACTTTTTTTCAGCACTTTCTCGCGAATCAAAACGAGTAAGTACGCCACAGTAAATGTCACAAAAAACGAATACAACGCATACACCAGCGCCGGTTTTTCCATGCTCGAGTTATGCAATTTCTCGCCCGCTATTATCAGTGCCAGCGCCGTATTATGCAATCCCACCTCAATGGCAATGGTGATACGATTTCGGTAACTCAAGTTCAAGGGTATACCCACGATAAATCCCACTAGCATCGATAAAATATTGAGCGAAACGACATAAGGGGTTAGTAGCCAAATATCCGCGGCGGACATATCCGTTCCTCCATGCTGACTTCCTGCCAGAAATTTGAATCCGAACACGCAGAATAACAGTAAGGGCAAAATGATATTTACCCATTTGCTGATTCGGGTAACATGTCGGCCAAACTTACGTTTGGCCGACATTCCCAACAACGCAGGAATAATCGTGACCAGAAAAATCTCAAACAGCGTATTCCAAAACGGCAAATACACAACCTCACCTCCCCCGTCTTTCATGAAATATCGCAGACACAAATTCACAACCAGAGGTATAGAAATCAGCGATAGCAGAGCATTACTGACAGTTAGCGAAACCGCCAACGCCACATTTCCCTTCACAAAATAACTAACTAAATTGGACGTAATACCGCCTGGACACAAACTCAGAATCATCATTCCCACCTTCATTTCGGGTGGCAAAGGACTCTGCATCACTATGAAAGCGGCAACAAAAGGTAAAATTACCATCTGCGCGAACAAACCGATCGCTAAACTCTTAGGCTGATCAAAAAGTTGCTGAAAATCCTCTCTCTTCAACGACAATCCCAACCCAAACATAATCAAGGCCAAAACAATGTTGAGGAGAAAATTGATGTCGATCATCGAAGTTATCATAGCCCAAAATGAATCAAGAAATCCTGCGCCCTATCCACAAAATCATAGTGGCCTAACCGCCTGAATCCAAGTCGTTAACAAGAGTACGAAATGATATGCAAAATACAAACCGATACCCGACAATATCAGACCAAAATAACGATTCACCAATGCGTAAACACTTTCGCTAAGCTTCCGTCCGATGTAATGACTTAAATACACTTTGCCCAAATCCAAACACAGCAACGTACATAAAATGGTGATCAATTCCACCAAAATTGGCAAGCGATCATGGAGAGATTCCCCTTCGTAACCCACACTCAATGTGGCGATCACACTCACCCAAAGCAGCATCACAAAGGGGTTGATAATATTCATAAAAAAGCCCCGATACACCGAACTACTTCCTTTGACCGTAATTTCAGGAATTTTGTGATTTTTACTAAAAATAGCCGTTAGACCCAGATATAAAATCGCTACGGCGGCCAACCCGGTAAAAACCAATTTAAACATGGGTGCCGTAAAATAGTGCGACAAACCAAAGAAGCATAGCAGGGCGACAAACATTTCACTCAGGAAGATCCCCAGTGCAACATGCATCCCTTGTCGTTTCCCACCTTGAATACCCGTATGTATCAGCGTAAAAAAAGAAGGCCCAAAACTCAATATGCCTATCAAAAAGCCATACCAAATTCCTTTCCCTATCGATAATAATAATTCCAATTCGCTGCTTGCAATTTAGGCCCGATCTTGGGCGATACCAAACCGAGTTTACCCTAGGCCAATTTATCAGACACCCGCTGCAAAAACTCTTTCGCCAAGGCCGGATGGGCTGCAATGATCTCCCGCTTAAACAAAACCGAAGGTCCTCCGGTAAAGTTCGATACAAATCCGCCTGCTTCTTCAACCAACAAAACGCCGGCCGCCACATCCCATGGTGCCAAGCCCATTTCGTAAAAGGCATCAAAACGTCCCGCGGCCATATAAGCCAAATCAATGGCGGCCGAACCCATTCTCCGCAATCCATGAGTGCTCCGCATCAAATCGGACAACAACTCCAAATAGGGTGTCATTTTTTCAAAATCGTAGTATGGAAAACCGGTGGCAATGAGA
>Ga0208168_1000357_pt1 | contig 14384 bp, 12 predicted proteins | sample Colrivmet1547A02_FD_187643 | JGI IMG/M metagenome (GOLD analysis project Ga0208168, IMG submission 187643) | Estuarine microbial communities from the Columbia River estuary - metaG 1547A-02 (SPAdes) (version 2) | ecosystem: Environmental > Aquatic > Marine > Intertidal zone > Estuary | place...
CTCCATTGTTCCGATGTGCGTATCGTGCGCATCTACTAAAATGACCTCTTCAAGCATCTTACAACATATTCAAGTTATGTCGCACATATGAAGTTAGAAGTATGCGCATTTTTCGGTAATTGGGAATGCGAATACGCTCAGTCAATATGTTTTGAGCGGATTTCGCCTTGATTTTTTTAAATAACTTAAAGTAGTATTTGTATGCCATGTAAACTCCGAATCGCGCATTTTTAGGGAGCTGTAAAATCCCTTCATATCCCGCACGAAAATCTGCTTCAATATCTGCTTCAATTTCTTTTTTTACCGTTGCATTGAACTCTTCCATGTTGATTCCAGGAAAGTATGTTCTACCTAAGGTTTGAAAATCGTCTTTAAGATCTCTTAAAAAGTTGATTTTTTGAAAGGCAGAACCAAGTTTCATAGCACTTGGTTTAAGTCGCTCATATTCCGCATCATTTCCTTCTACGAATACTTTTAAACACATGAGTCCGACCACCTCTGCAGATCCAAGGATGTACAATTCATATTGCTCTTTGCTGTAGAATTGTTTGTTTAAATCCATTTCCATGGAATTTAAAAAAGTATCAATTAATTCCATTGGGATGGAGTATTTATTCACCGCCCATTGGAAACTATTTAGAATTGGATTCAATGAAATTCCTTCTGCAATCGCTTTGTATGTTTGAATCTTAAAATCAGCTAATAAAGCTTCTTTGTCGAATCCGTGAAATGAATCTACGATTTCATCTGCAAAACGAACAAAGCCATAAATCGAATAGATTGGTTTATGTAAATCGGAATCTAAAAAACTAATCCCTAATGAAAATGATGTGCTGTACCTTTTCGTGGTCAGCTGACTCATCTCTTGACTGATATCGTCGAATAATTGTTTCATAGCCGTTAGTTTAGCGGGAATTCTTTCATAATTTGTTTCGCCACTACTTCACCGGAAATAATGGATGGAGGAACTCCTGGACCAGGAACTGTTAATTGTCCTGTGTAATAGAAGTTCTTCAGTTTTTTATTCTTCAAACGTGGTTTTAAAACCGCTGTTTGGAGCAAGGTATTTGCCAGTCCGTATGCATTTCCTTTAAATGCATGATAATCACCTTTGAAATCATTGATGCAATAACTTCTTTTGTAAACGATGTTTTGACTGATGTCATTTCCAGTGATATCTTTTAGTCTTTTCACTAGAATGTCAAAATATTTCTCGCGTATTTCATCGTCATCTTTCAAGTTTGGAGCAATGGGCACGAGAAAAAATAAATTTTCACAACCTTCAGGTGCTACGGATGGATCCGTAAGTGAAGGAGCACTCAAATAGAAAAGCGGAGACGTCGGCCAACTTGGATCCTTGTATATTTCTTTTCCATGTTCCTCTAAAGACTCATCAAAAAACAAATTGTGGTGTTGTAAGTTTTCTACGCGCTTGTTGATTCCAACATAGAAAATTAAACACGATGGCGCCATGGTGCGTTTGTCCCAATATTTATCGGAATAATTTGCATTTTCTTTCAGTAGTTTACTTTCCGTATGTTCGTAGTCTGCTCCAGAAACAATCACATCAGATTCGAAGGAACCTTTTTCCGTTTTTGCCGCTGTTGCATTTTTTGCAGTTGTTTCAAACCCTTTTACTTCGTGGTCTGTCAATATTTTCACCCCTTGACTTTTAGCGATTTCGGCAAAAGCTTCGATGAATTTGTGCATTCCACCCATTGGATACCACGTACCCAAGGACATGTCCGCGTAATTCATTAAGGAGTAGAGCGCCGGTGTCTCGTTAGGCATCGCTCCTAAAAATAGAACGGGAAATTCTAACAGAGATAAAATTTTTGGGTGCTTGAAATATTTTCGAATATAGGTTGAGAAGGACGAGAGTAAGTGCATGTTTAACAAGCCTCCTAAAACCCGTCGATCTGCAAATTCTAATAAGCTCAAACTTGGTTTGTACACCAAATCCTGCATTCCGACTTGGTATTTGTATGCGGCGTCTTTTAAAAATTTGCGCAATTGAACTGCGCTTCCAGGCTCCATAGACTCAAACCATGCTTCCAATTCGCTCATAGTTGCTGGAACATCGGTATAACTGTGGTCAGGCCAATACACACGGTAGGATGGATCCAAACGTTTTAATTCGTAAAAATCACTTGCCGTATGTCCAAATTGATTGTAAAAACGTTCGAAAACATCTGGCATCCAGTACCAACTTGGACCCATGTCAAACGTGAATCCGTCCGATTCAAATTGTCGTGCGCGTCCACCGATGTGACTGTTCTTTTCTAAGATGGTGACGTCGTAACCTGCTTTGCCTAAAAAGGCTGCTGTGGACAAGCTAGAAATTCCAGCGCCGAGAATGGTGACTTTTTTACTCATAAATTAATTTGCTGAAAAAGCAAAGTCTGGTAAACATTCCATTAATTTTTTGCGTGCAATGAAAATACGACTTTTCACTGTGCCAATCGGAATACTTAATTTGTCCGCAATCTCTTTGTATTTGAATCCTTGGAAATGCATTTCAAAGGGTTCTTTATATTCTTCCCCTAAGTTATCAATTTTTTCCTGAATATCCTTCACAGAAATGATTTCTATCGCAGATTCTTCGTGACTCGGTGTGTTTGAAACCAAGAATGCTTCTTTGGAATGATCGAAAATAGCACCTGATTTCACCTTTCGGCGGTATTGATTGATAAACAAATTACGCATAATGGTAAACACCCAAGCTTTGAAATTCGTTTGTGGTGTGTAATAATTGCGATAAGTAATCGCTTTTAACATGGTTTCTTGCGTTAAATCTTTCGCATCCTCTTGATTTCGCGTAAAACTCATCGCAAAGGATGTTAGATTATTTTCTAAACCAACGAGTGCTTCATTAAATTCTAAGGTTGACATATTACTTTGTTTAACAATTGAGTGATAAAGTTAAACAAAAATGTTTAATCAAAAACAAAAAAGATTAAACAAAATAAAAATATATGTCAAAAAAGTTCTTAAGTAATTGAAAATAAATGAGATAAAATTTTAAAAAAAAATCACATGGCAAGATCACTGTCCATAAACTGAACGAATGAATTCGGATGAATGAGAATATCCTTATGAAGCCTTTACATTGTCCAGCATGACCTTCACCATCGCATCGGTATCGAACTCAGCTTTCCATCCCCATTCGTTTTGTGCGTAGGAATCATCGATGCTATTTGGCCAACTATCGGCAATGGCCTGACGAAAATCAGGCTCGTAAGAAATGCTGAAATTTGGTAAGTGATTTTGAATCGATGTTGCCAATTCTGCTGGCGTAAAAGATGATCCCGCAAGGTTGTAGGCCGAACGAATGTTGATTTTCTCCGCAGGCGCTTGCATCAATTCAATGGTCGCGCGAATGGCATCGTCCATGAACATCATCGGTAAAGCCGTATCTTCTTTGAGGAAACACGTGAAGCTTCCTTGTGCCTTCGCTTTGTAAAAAATGTCTACTGCGTAGTCAGTTGTTCCTCCGCCTGGTAAACTTTTGTATGAAATCAATCCTGGATATCGGATGCTTCGAACATCCACTCCGAATTTATTAAAATAGTATTCACACCAACGTTCTCCAGCTTGTTTGGAAATTCCATATACTGTCGATGGTTCCATTACAGTATGTTGAGGTGTTTGGTTTGCAGGTGTGGTTGGACCAAAGACTGCAATCGAACTCGGCCAGAAGATTTTTTTCAAATGTCCTTCTTTCGCTAAGTCAAGAATCGTAAACAATCCTTCCATGTTCAACTTCCATGCGAAATCTGGATTTTTTTCCGCAGTTGCCGAAAGTAGCGCTGCCAACAAATAAACTTCATCGATCTTTTCTTCTATAATATACGAACGAACCGCTTCGCGATCGAGGATGTCCATTTTAATATATGGACCATTGGCTAATATCGCGGGACATTCATCCCGTAAATCTGCTGCAACTACAGCATCATTCCCATAAATAGAGCGCAAAGCTAAAACGAGTTCCGTGCCAATTTGACCACAAGAACCGATGACGATGATTTTTGACATGTACAAAGTATTTGGACAAATTTAAGTTTTGCTTCCTTATAAAGCGGATTTCCATCCAAATTTTATTTCCCAGAAAACTGATTAAAATCATTTATTAGTTATTCAGAGCACTTTAGTTTTGTATGCAAATAATCTTTTTAAGTATTTTTAGGGATTGTTTACAAAAACAAATACTCAATTATGCCATTCTATCATCAATTAGGAAAAATTCCACACAAGCGACATACCGTCTTCCGTCAGGAAAATGGAGAATTATACCACGAACAATTATTCGGAACAGCCGGTTTCGATGGAATGTCTACGCTCATGTATCACATTCAACCACCAACAGTGGTGAAAGAGGTAAAGGGACAAAAGGACATCGCTCCGGAGATTGCCATTGAAAAAAACATGTTGATGCGTAGCTTCCGTGGCTATGATTTAAAACCGAATGAAGATTACGTTGAATCACGTGTTCCCGTTTTGGTGAACAGTGATTGCTACATCGAATTAGCGGCGCCATCAAAATCTATGTCCGAATATTTCTACAAAAACGCGGATGCGGATGAGGTTATTTTCATTCACCGTGGATCAGGAAAATTACGCACGCAACTAGGAAACATCGACTTTAGTTACGGTGACTACTTGGTGATTCCACGCGGAATGATTTACCAAATGGAATTCAACGACAGCGATAATCGTTTATTCATTATTCAATCGTTCCATCCTGTATTTACTCCGAAAAGATACCGCAATTGGTTTGGACAATTACTCGAACATTCGCCGTACTGTGAACGCGATATTCGTCGTCCACATGAATTGGAAACGCACAACGAAGAAGGGGATTTCTTGATTCGCATCAAAAAACAAGATGTGCTTTACGATTATGTGTACGCACATCATCCATTTAATGTCGTAGGTTGGGATGGCTACAATTTCCCGTATGCTTTTTCCATTCACGACTTTGAACCGATTACCGGACGCGTGCATTTACCACCTCCAATTCACCAAACTTTTGAAACCAGTGCCTTTGTTATCTGTTCTTTTGTTCCACGTTTGTATGATTACCATCCGGATTCCATTCCAGCGCCTTACAACCACAGTAACATCGACTCCGATGAGGTATTGTACTATGTTGATGGTGACTTTATGAGCCGAAACAATATTGAAAAAGGACAAATTACCTTGCATCCATCTGGAATTCCACATGGACCGCACCCAGGTGCTTATGAACGATCCATTGGTAAAACAGAAACTCAAGAGCTGGCAGTAATGATCGATACCTTCAAACCATTAAAATTGACCAAACGCGCGATGGAAATGGAATTGCCGGAATATGTGAAGTCTTGGATTCACTAAGTCCTGAATTTTCGATAATATTGCAAAGAATTAGAAATTATGTCAACAGAAATAAAAAATTTAAAAGACCTACAAAACGTAGAATATAGTTTGGAGAAGTTATTCCCCGAAGCGGAGGATTTCCTTCCATTGTTAGGAACAGACTACGTAGAATTATATGTTGGAAACGCCAAACAATCTGCATTGTACTACAAAACGGCGTTTGGATTTCAATCAGAAGCATACGCAGGATTAGAAACGGGATTGAAAGACCGTGTTTCTTATGTGTTGAAACAAGATAAAATCCGATTGGTCTTAACAACCCCTTTAACATCGGATAGTCCAATCAATGAACACCTCCAAAAACACGGTGATGGTGTGAAAGTAATCGCACTTTGGGTGGAGGATGCAACGAAAGCATTCGAAGAAACAACCAAACGTGGAGCGCGTCCATTTATGGAGCCGACCGTAGAGGAAGATGAACATGGACAGGTGATTCGTTCTGGAATTTATACTTATGGTGAAACAGTTCACATTTTTGTGGAGCGTAAAAACTACCAAGGAATTTTCCTTCCAGGATTCCGTAAATGGGAATCGCATTACAATCCAGAGCCAACAGGCTTAAAATTCATCGACCATATGGTTGGAAATGTGGATTGGAATGAAATGAATACCTGGTGTGAGTTCTACAAAAAAGTAATGGGCTTTGCACAAATCATTTCCTTCGACGACAACGATATTTCTACAGAATATACCGCTTTGATGTCGAAAGTAATGTCAAACGGAAATGGACGCATCAAATTCCCAATCAACGAACCAGCTGAAGGAAAAAAGAAATCGCAGATTGAAGAGTACATTGATTTTTACAATGGGGCAGGTGTTCAACACATTGCTGTTGCCACAAACGATATCGTAGCAACGGTTTCGGCCATGCGCGACCGTGGTGTAGAATTCTTGTATGTTCCAGATACATATTACGATGACTTACTCGAGCGAGTAGGTGATATAGAAGAAGATGTGGAAGTATTGAAACAACACGGAATCTTAATCGACCGTGACGAAGAAGGATACTTGCTACAATTGTTTACGAAACCAGTAGTGGATCGACCGACCATGTTCTTTGAAATCATTCAACGAAAAGGAGCACAGTCTTTCGGTAAAGGAAACTTTAAAGCATTGTTTGAGTCCATCGAAAGAGAACAAGAAAACAGAGGGACTTTATAATAGTCTAAAAAAAAATGAACAGAAAGCCGGTCAGTGTTGATCGGCTTTTTTTATGGACTAATGATTTGCCTTGGCTAATACATCTAGAATTTCCTGTTGAATCGAACGCGTTTGATCCTCGTTGTACGCGTATTGAATTCGTTCTACCAATACGGCGTGATCAGTGATTCCTTCTGCTTTGGTATCGTTGACAACTTGTTGAATGGTTGCCGGTCTTGGACCCCAAACAAAAATTTCTCGTCCATTTTGATCCAAACAAATTAACTTCGGAATGGAACGTCCACCATTTGTTAAATACTGATCCATGATGTCTAGGTGTTCATCCCGCAAAATAATTTGAAGGTCAATGTATTCACTTTCTGATGCAATTTTACCTAGAACCGGAACAATTTGTGCCGCATCGCCACACCACGCCTCACTGATTAATACCCAAGTCATCGGTTCTTGAATACGCGCAATCTGGTTTTTAAGTTCTTCCTGTAAAACCGTCGTTTTTTCGATGCGTTTCATCCGTTTTGCGTTTAACGCTGTATAATGGATAAGGTCTTCACGTTGATCTGGACCTGAAGTTTTTCCGTCTGTAACACATGCTTGTACCAATTCTTTGTAGGATTCGAACGAATAACTGTTCGTCAATTGGCTTACTGGAATGTTGCTTAACTTTCTCATCGATATGTTGGTGTTTTATCTTGGCCTGAAAGTTACGAGTAAAATGGAAAATGAACGAAATCATTGGTCACATCACAAATTTTTTTTTAAATTTTTCAAATCACTTGTTCCGATGATTACCATAATTAAATAAGATTTAATATATTTGCACCCACGTAAAACGGAGAATGTAGCTCAGTTGGTTAGAGCGCTGGTTTGTGGTACCAGAGGTCGCGGGTTCGAGACCCGTCTTTCTCCCTCGTTTTAAGGCTGTAGGAAACTACAGCCTTTTTTTATTTCATTCGGTTTAGTGTCTGTTCACACAAAACGGCTAATTCAGTTGGTAGCTTCGAATTGTTCCACGGATGTGATGCTCCAAAAACGTGATCCGCACCGGGAATAAGGTGCAAGTCAACATTGGACCATCGCGCTAGGGAAATTCCTTCGGCAATTGGAACGGAAGTATCTTGATCACCGTGGTGAATAGATATGGGAATACGAAGTTTTTGGATGGCTTGTTGAATGTTTAATTCCGATTCATGTTTTTTAAAATCTTCGTAAAGCGAAAAATAGTGCGGTAAATGTTGAAGTGTGCGTCCATTCTTCACGTAACGAACCCCTTCTTTTTTCCATTGTTCCAATTCTTCTCCTTCAGGAAGCCGCATGCCTATATCTGAAATCGCCGCCCATGTATGAATGGAGGAAATAGGGTGGGAGTTGGCGAATTTGGATCCGGCTAAAATAACCGCACCTCCGCCACGTGAATGTCCAATCAATCTCAACGATTTCAGCTCAGAAACTTCGGACATCAACCAAGTTAAGGCGCATCCAATGTCGTTGACTTCATAGGAGTAACAGTTCTTGCCAAACGCAACTTCATCTGGAAAGTCCATTCCATTTTCGATGGTTCCTCCGTTGTGGCTTAGATTGAATTTACAGAATCCATATCCTTTTTCGGTAAAAAACTGTTGAACTAGATTCCATGCGCCCCAATCTTTAAATCCCATAAAGCCATGAACAAAGACAACGAGTTCTCCATTGAAGATTTCTGGAATTTCTAGATCAATCAGACTTGAACGTCCAGCTGAACCAGTGTATGTACTATTCGCTAATTTCATCGTCACTTTCTCCGGGTAACTCTAATGCTCTAACACTTTGAATCGCATTTCCGGCAATTCCACGAATGGAAGCGTGCATGTCGATGGTATTCATAATGACTTTCTCAATTTGCTTTTCTCGTTCTTTCCAAATCCGTTGCATGGAACGTTTTTCGGTTTCGAGTCCATTTTTCATGGACGTGAATCCTTCTACAATCGCCTCCACTTGCATACGGAAATTGTTACTCGTCAGGAAATCGTACAACATGTGCATTTTATCTCCCCTGTTGACTTGAGATCCTAGCGCGGCATACACTTGGATTACCGTTTCACGCAGCACTCCCGACAATCCTTTGAATTCTTCGTAGGTACAGACGTACACACCATCCTTCATTCCCATGCGTTGTAGATCCGATGGCATGGCTTCTGTCACCAGGACACCGATATCTGCTCCTTTTTCGCGCATATCCGCTTTGAATTTCGCAATCCATCCTGGTTGGAAATCTTTGGTGCGCTTGCTTTCGTAATAGATTTTCCCGCAATTTTGATCATTTCGTGTATTCACGATTTGGATGCAATCACCGCCTCGTGCTCCTTTTTTGATTTCTTCAATGGTGTCTAGTGGAAACTGTGTTCCCAACCACTCTTCAATCGCTAATTCTTGAACTTCTCCTTGCAACTGCATCGAACCTTGTTCCTGTTTGCGAATCATTTCCTCTGTGAGGTTCTTTTGATCCTCAAGTTTCTTTTGAAGTTCTTTGATGCGGAGTTCGTTGCTATCTTCTACCAACTTTTTGATTTTCTCCTTTTCGATTTGAAGGAGTTCATTCATTTTTGTTTCTGCCGCTAATTGCGCAATGGACTGTGCCTCTTCCTTTTCTCGTTTCAGTCGTTCGACTTCCGCTTTTGTTTTGTTGAGTTCACTAACCTGTGCGGACTTTTCATTGAGTTCTTTTTGCAAGGCATCCATTTGAGCACCTTGTTCTTCCGCGATTTTCAATTTGAGTTTCTCTTCAATTTTACGGCGTTCCTCGACAATGGACTTTGCTACGCGTTCATCAAAAAGTTCGTCTTCTCTTTTTTTCTTTTCTTCAAACGCTTGCTTCTCTTCGCGCAGTTTATCGACAAGCGCATTCATTTTTTCTTGTTCAGAATGTATTTGAGCTTGATATTTGGCTTGATACTCTGCCTCAAGTTGGTGAGAAAGAATATTGGTAACATCGATGTTTGTCCCACAATTTGGACATTTGATTTGTTCGTTTGCTGACATGAAGATCTTTATTTTACGTAGTCTTGTTTCTGGACCAACATGTATTGGTCATTGTTGATTCGAATATAACCAAAATCATAACAAAATACGTAACTCGAACCTTTTCTTGTGGAATAAACATTGGTGTAATAATGAAAATTAAATCCTTCCTCTGCGAGAAGCATGCCTTCGACCGTTCGTTTTCCATCCGGATTCAAGTTCGCAAGGATTCTACGATTTTTCCGTAAAATGGCATTAATCCGTCGGACAACCATGTTAGCGTCTTCATTGATTCGGTTGTTAAAAGAGTTGCGGCAGTAATCCGAACAAAATTTCTGATCTCTTCTTCCAACTAGTTTGGCGGCACATTCTAAACATTGACGATTTTTCATGAAAGTTTTTTTATCTATAACTACTTTTTTTTCGCTTTCATATATTTTTTGAAAAATAAATTTAATGGCAAGTCAATCAATCATTTGCAATATTCATCCAAGTCCCATCAATATTCATTTAAAGGCGGTTTCGGCTCGAAAAAACGTTACTTAATAAAAAAAAGTGCGTTAAAACAGAACCTTTTCTTCTTTAAGGGAGTAAAAGGACACGCAACAATCAAAAAAAATGAGGCAGTTAAAAATCGCAAAACAGGTTACCAACAGGGAAACCGCATCTTTAGACAAGTATTTACAGGAAATCGGTCGTGTAGACTTGATCACTGCAGATGAAGAAGTTGAGTTAGCTCGACGAATCAAAGCAGGAGATCGCTCTGCATTAGAACGCTTAACGAAAGCGAATTTACGTTTCGTTGTCTCTGTATCTAAACAATATCAAAACCAAGGTTTGGCTTTGCCAGATTTGATCAACGAAGGAAACTTGGGATTGATTAAAGCTGCGGAACGTTTTGACGAAACACGTGGATTTAAGTTCATTTCATATGCTGTATGGTGGATTCGTCAGTCGATTCTTCAAGCATTGGCAGAACAAGCGCGTATCGTACGTTTGCCATTGAATAAAATCGGTAACATCAACAAAATCAACCGTGCCTATTCGGAATTAGAACAAAAGTTAGAGCGTCCACCATCGGCGGATGAATTAGCTGAATTCTTAAACGTAACTCCAGAGGAAGTGAAACAAACACTTTCACAAAATGGACGCCACGTATCCATGGATGCACCTTTAATCGAAGGTGACGAATCGACATCTAGTATGTACGATGTCATGCAAGGTGATTCATTACCTAGTCCAGAAGCGAATTTGGTTTTAGAGTCTTTGAGAAGTGATATCCGTCGCTCATTAACTTCCTTAACGCCAAGAGAAAGCGAAGTGATTAGCATGTTTTACGGATTAGAAGGAAAAGCGCCACTTTCGTTAGAAGAAATTGGAGACAAGTTTGACCTTACTCGTGAGCGTGTTCGTCAAATCAAAGAAAAAGCGATTCGTCGTTTGAAACACACAACGAAAAACAGAGTACTGAAAAGTTATTTAGGATAATTCAAGGCGGGTCAATAACCACCTACCACCAGTAAACCACTTGTTGGCCGGCTTTGAATAGCATTGAAAAGGAGTTCGTAAGGACTCCTTTTTTTATGTCTAATACTTACATTGGATCGACGTCGATCACAATTTTAACGGACTTGTTTGCCGGTTTTGCGTAAAATTGATCGATGATTTCGCGGATTTTCTCCTTGACTTTTCGCTCGGGGGCACTACGTTCGATTTTCAACTTGATTTCCTTTAAATAGTAATTTTGAATGCGTTTGATAATGGGAAATTCGGGACCCAAAACGCGTTCCTTGAAAACGGCTTTCAGTTGATCCGCTAATTCGATGGAAGCCGCATGGACCATTTGTTCGTTCGTATGTTTCAAGGTTAATTGAATCATTTTATAAAACGGCGGATAAAAAAAGTTTTGACGTTCAATGATTTCTTGCTGATAGAATCCTTTGTAGTCGTGCTCTTGCACTAATTGAATCACCCAATGATCTGGATTCCCTGTTTGGATGATGACTTTTCCGCGCTTGTCTTTTCGTCCTGCTCTACCTGCCACTTGGGACATCAGTTGATAGGAACGTTCGTAAGCACGAAAATCTGGTCGATTCAATAACATGTCTGCATCGAGGATTCCAACCATGGAAACGTGATCGAAATCGAGTCCTTTGGTGATCATTTGGGTTCCAATGAGAATATCAATTCGACGTTGTTCAAATTCTTCGATGATTTCCTCATAGGCATGTTTCGAACGCGTTGTGTCCAAATCGAGTCGTTTGACCACTTTGTTCGGGAACATGATCGATAGTTCATCCTCAATTTTTTCCGTTCCAAATCCAAGCATTTGTAGGCGATTGCTTCCACAAGCGGTACAACTTCCAACGGGAGCTGTGGTGAAACTACAGTAATGACATTTTAATAAATTACTGTGTTTATGGTAGGTGAGGGAAACGTCGCAATTCGTGCATTTTGGCGTCCAATTACAGACTTCACAGGACCATAACGGCGTGTAACCTCTGCGGTTTTGGAACAACATGACTTGTTCTCCTTTATTGAGTGCGGATTGCATTTCCTCCAAAATCATCGGGGTAAAATGCGATTGCATGTTTTTTAGTTTGCGTTCGCGTTTCAAATCTGCACACCAAATCTCCGGTAATTTGAGTCCTTTGTAGCGTTCGTTCAATTCAACCAAGCCAAATTTCCCCTGTTTTGCATTGTAATAGGTTTCCAATGCAGGAGTTGCCGTTCCAAGAAGCACTTTTGCGTCATGCAAGGAACCAAGCACGATGGCAGCATCTCTGGCGTTGTAGCGTGGAGACGGATCATATTGTTTAAAGGAACTTTCGTGTTCTTCATCGACAATGATGAATCCAAGGTCTTGAAAGGGAAGGAAAACAGCACTGCGTGCGCCAAGAATGATACGGTATTTGTTGGGGTCGTTGTGCAGGACATGATTCCAGATTTCCACACGTTCATTCTGATTAAACTTCGAATGATAGACACCTACTTGTTCTCCGAAATATGCGGACAAACGTTGAATTAATTGTGTCGTTAAGGCAATTTCCGGAAGTAAAAACAAGACTTGCTTGCCGAGGTCCAAATACGATTGAATCAGTTGGACGTAGATTTCTGTTTTTCCAGAACCCGTTACTCCGTGCAATAATGTCACGTGTTTTTCTTCGAAACTCGTTTCCACTTCCGTTAACGCTGTTTGCTGTGCATCGGTCAGTGGTTTGAATTCATTTAATTCGCGGTTGAGTCCAGAAAGTCGGTCGATTTGAAAACGTTCAAGCACAAAGAACCCTCGTTTTTCAAGGGTACTGATGGCTGAAGCACTCACCTCATTTTCGAGTAGGGTTTTCTTCGAAATCGGTAGGTGGATTCCACCTTGTTCCATGGCAATTTTAAGAAATTGAAGAACCGCATCCACTTGTTTTTGAGCACGGGAAGTCGCTTCTAATTCTTGAATGAATTCATTGAGCAGATCCTCTTTTAAATAGGCTTCGCCTAAAGAAACGCACAAGAGAGTTTTTGGAGCGTAGCGGTCATTGATTTCTTCGCTGGAGGAAACGATGCGGCGTTCAATCATTACTTTGATCAATGGTTGAATGGTCTTGATGCCTAGGATATCAGAAAGTTCTTTCAAACTCAATTGATCTTTCATTTCCAAGGCCTCGACAACTGTTTTCTCTCGTTCTTGAAGTAAATCAATCGCTGTGTCAAACTCGGGATGCAAACGAATTTTCGTTTCACTTGCCAGTTTGAAATTCGCTGGAAGTGCGGCATTCATGACATCCCCAATCGGCGCCATGTAGTAGGACGAGATCCAATCCCAAAATTTCAATTGCTTGGGTGTAATGATGGGTTGCTCATCGAGCAGGTGAAGAATGTACTTCGCTTGATAAACGGCAGGAACTTCCTCGTGAATACGCGTGACGATTCCGGTGAGTAATTTGTTTTTCCCAAAGGGAACAATGACACGAAGTCCAGCTTGGACATGCTCATTTAATTCAAAGGGAATGCGGTAAGTGAAGACCTGATGTATGGGAACAGGTAGCAGGACATCTGCAAAATAAGTTATTCTTTCACTCACAAGGGTAAAGATACGAACTCCTAGAAGTTTACCCTAGGAAATTATTGACAAGCGTAGGATTCTTCTTGGTTCACGATGTTGTCACCAGGATGATTTGAACAGAACAAATAGTTTCCGGTGATTGGACCCTGGCATAACTCACGCGTACTTTTCTTATCGATGGCGCGAATGTAGGCTTGTTGTGGTGATGTATAGAAAGGCTTGAAAACTTTCAATGTTTGACGAGAGGAGAATATTCCAACCACACGTTTCCCGTTTGTGACAGAAAGGTTGGTGTAACTTGGTTTACTCTGCGCAAGTCCAGAACTTGGCTTGTTGACCGTAATGTAATTGTACAACTCTTCTGCTCCACCAGTGATCGTGATGTAAATTCCTTGCATCGTTCTTTTTTCCACTTGAGCGTCTTCCACGATACTTTGCTTCATGAGGTCATAGAAAGACCTTCCGCTAATGGAGAATGTTAACGCACTATTTGGAACAACTTCTTTTTCACCGACTTTCCAATTGTATGATTTCGTGTAAGGAACTCCAGCGATGTATTCGTTGTACGCAACATCAAGTTGTCCGTTAATGACATACGAATTACCAGAGTTCGAAACGGCAAGTCCAGAGGATAAATACTCTCCGGGACTATCTGCAAATTTGAATGTGTAGTTTTGAGAACTAGAATTAGTCGTGATTCCACGAACCAAGCCTGTTTCTCCACTTACCTCAAATTCTCCATTGTTAATGCTTG